>Ga0265301_10000018_pt1 | contig 283098 bp, 193 predicted proteins | sample AusTroGonzalo_MG_2_FD_193488 | JGI IMG/M metagenome (GOLD analysis project Ga0265301, IMG submission 193488) | Bovine rumen microbial communities from tropical cattle in Woodstock, Queensland, Australia - Gonzalo_04 | ecosystem: Host-associated > Mammals > Digestive system > Stomach > Rumen ... | reverse complement strand
ACGCCAGCAACAAAGAAGTTGGTATGTTTGCCCGCAGAGTCCAGCCCTCCAATGAGGTTGACGATATCGCCGGTCTGCAGAACTGCACGGCCAACGGTTATGTTACTTTTACCCCTTCAAGTGCATGTCCTGATGGTGTTTGTATAGGTGGTTTAGTTGGCAACAACAAAGGCGGAACCTTCATCAACTGCACCAACAACGCCACGGTTACCTTTGCCAACAACGATTCCAATACTGTTCATGCTTCGCAGTCCTCTGTCGGCGGTGTCATCGGACGTACCCAGAAGGGCGGTGACCTCTCTACCCAGGGAGATATCTCCAACTGCACCAACGCGGGTGACGTAATATGCAGCGCTAAACTCAGCGAAAATCTCTATTTCGGCGGAGTCGTTGGATATCAGGTGGAAAAGGCCGAATCCATTAGCGGCTGCACCAACAGCGGCCTTGTGAAGGCCACCTCAACATGCTCAACAACTAAGGCTCTTCATATTGGCGGCGTCATCGGACTCGGAAAGGGCTCCATCGAGTCCTGCTCCAACCTTGCTGCTGGCACTGTCACCACTGAAGCCTGCACCGCAGGCACCTACCTCTGCCAAGGTGGTGTAATCGGACGTATCAGTAGGGAAAAGGATTCCTACTCAGGACTCACAAATGCCGGTACAGTGAATGTGGCGGCTGAGGGAGGCTCCACCGCCAGACTCATTGGCGGTGTCGTTGGCCGTTGCAACGAGGGCACAACCATCACCGAGTTTACCAACAGCGGTAATATCAACTACACTGCTGAAGCTACAAATGACACATATATCGGCGGTGTAGTGGCCAGCAATACTGTTTCAGGTATCATACTTGAAAACTGCAGCTCCACCGGTGGTACTTTGACCGTCTCCAACGCAAGCCACAGCGGCGGCCTTTATGTAGGCGGCGTGGTCGGTTATTCCACGAAAGCCGTGACTTCCTGCTCCAATGCCATGACCATAGCCACAAGTGGCAGCATGACACAGGGAACTAACTCATATCTATGCTTCGGCGGCGTTATCGGGTACATGTCCGGCGCTGTCCTTGCCACCAGTTGCACCAACAGCGGCGCCATCAACTTTGGCCAGAGCCAATCTTCCGAAGGACAGCTATACATTGGCGGTATTGCCGGTGCAGTGACCGGTGCAGAGATTTATGGCGGCAGCAATTCCGGCACCATCACGTTCTCCGGACAGAACACCAAGCGTCCGCCGTCCGTGGGCGGTATTGTTGGCCGTGTGTTCTCGAATACAACCGACAGCGGATATTCATTGAATAACAATGTTACCAACAGCGGTTCCATCGTCTTTAATTCTACTGTAAGCAGCTCCCAGTATATGTATGCGGGTGGTCTTGTGGGTCAGCATCTTGGCGGCAACATCTATGGCACCAACAACGCCCCTATCACCGTTACTGAACTTCATGAATCAATGATGGCTCTCGGTGGCATAGTAGGTTATCTTGCCGGCGGCACCGTATCCAACGGCACCAATACTGCTAACGGCGACATTGCGGTTAATGGATACATCGCCGGTTATCATTCCTATGTGGGCGGCATCGTCGGTATGTCCTCTGGCGGCAGTTCCATTGCTGCAGGTGGCGGTACTATTACCGGTGCATCCAATGCTGGCGATGTTACCGTTGCTGCAGGTTGCACCATCCCGAGGAACAACTACGTGGGCGGTGTTATCGGCTATGCGGGTAACGACGTAAGCAATGCTTCCAATACGGGTAATGTCGTAAATAACTATAGCCAGGGCTCCGGTTCAAACGGTACTTCTTACCACATGAACATTGCCGGTGTGGCTGCACACAGTGTAGCTACGCTTACTTCCTGCACTAACACAGGTAATATCACCAACAACGGTTCCACTTACAAGAGTGAAATCAACGTTGCCGGCGTGGTAGGAATCAGCCAGGGAGACATCATTTCCTGCTCCAATGGTACAGCATCCCTCGTCGGAGGAACCATTACCAACACCGCTACTTCAGGCACCAACTCCATCCAGGACGGCCAGTTTGCGGGAGTCGTATCCAACAACAAGGGGAATATTGACGTTACCTCATGTTTCAACAAGGGTGATGTGGTTAATTCCGGCGCCTGCTCCTCCATCTCCATCGCCGGTATTGCCGCGTGGACATCTGCGGGTTCTACCTATACCGGCTGTTACAATACCGGAAATATCACCAATACCGGGACCGGTTCAGACAGCACGGCTGGTGTCAGGATGGGTGGTTTGGTTGGTTCCGTAAATGGCGCAAGCACGTTTACAGGCAACAGCACTACCTACAACTACAACAAAGCTCTCCTGCTTGAGAATTCCGCGAGCACAAAAGTCGCTGTCGGCGGTATCTGCGGCTACACCTTCGGTGCGGCATCGGATTTTGCTTATGCTAAGAACGAGGCTCCGGATGGAGATGATGTCGATGACATTGTCATCCAGGATAATACCAGAGATAAGGTTTACGTGGGCTGTATTATCGGCATGAGCGCTGTAACCTCATCCTTTGATTATGCAAGCAATGTCAGTGCTGATATCTGCTTCAAGGATATTACCATGTCCGCAACCGGTCAGGTATTCGCCGGTGGTATCATCGGCGGCTGGACAGCGTCCGGCACACAGACAATAACTGGCTGTACCCACTCAGGATGGATTTATACCTCTACTTACACCGATCCTACTTCTTCCACAGACCAAGGAAAATACACTGATATTGGCGTTGGCGAAACCGCCACTCCGCTTTGGTCCTTCTTTGGAGGCATTTCCGGAATGGGTAGCACAGGTACCAGCGAAGGGCTTAATGGCGGATTTAATACAATTACTGGAAAGACCTTTACTAATTGCACCAATACCGGCAGTATTCGGCTTAATTGTCAGGTTCGCTGCTGCGTAGGCGGAGTCGTTGCATATACCGAAAATGATCCTAATGGATGTGTATGTACAGGAGATATTAGGCTATGGAAAAAGGGTGGTATTGGCACTGTTGAGTCTAACTATCACCGTCAGATTTGCGGTGGAGTTGTTGGCTACTTCAATGGTTCCTCTGCGACCAATTTGAAGTTCGATGCAAAACTTAATTCGAATAGTTCCTCCCCGTTTGCCTATACCGGCGGTATCATCGGCTATTTACACACATCATCAGTAGAGTTTAGCAACTGTAGAGTTGGTAATTGGATCCGTGCGGCAGGCACTTCTTCTCAAATCGGCAACAATGCCGTTATGTGTCATAACAACACCAATACGGTTAGCGTTACCTTTACGAACTGTAAAATCAAGAGTGGTACTGTGACCTATGCAACAGGAAAGAAAGTAACTATTAGCGCTGATTCGGCAGTTACAAATGGTCAGTGCATGGGTAGCGGCTCATCTAATTACACCATCGTCGGAGATGTACTCCCTACCGTTGCAAGTTCTATTTAATTAACACTTTTTACCTCAGGCGCCCTGACCGGCGCCTGGGGTACCAAAACTGTCATTTCGACCAAGGCCGCAGGCCGCGCTCTGTCATTTCGACCGAGCGAAGCGAGTGGAGAAATCTCCACCCCAGTCAGAGATCTCTCGACTTCGGGCTAACGCCCTCCGCTCGAGATGACAGATGCCCGGTCAGGCCGGGCATGACGCAAGCTCTTTGACATACTGCTTACCGCACTCTTAGAAGTGTCATTTAACACTATTAGAAGTATTTGAAAAACAGCTCTTTATCGAGCTATTTGCTGCGGAATTACTTGGTGCTTTCACTTCATTTCACTATCTTTGTTAAGAGGGTGTTGATTATTTAAACCTTCTAAAAGATATGAGTGAAGAACTAGTTATTGTACATAATCTTATCTATGAGATAAGGGGCAAGAAGGTGATGTTGGATTTTGATCTGGCGCATTTGTATCATGTCGAAACAAAAGCATTGAATCAGGCTGTTAAGAGAAATAATAAAAGATTTCCTCCGGATTTTATGTTTCAGTTGACGGCAGACGAGGTTAGAAATAACCGGTCACAATTTGTTACCGCATCAACAAGAAATACTTCAGCGCCACCATTTGCCTTCACTGAGCAAGGTATTGCTATGCTCTCGGGAGTCTTGAAAAGCGATATCGCCATTGCTGCCAACATAGCCATCATGCGTGCTTTCGTTCAGGTCCGGGAGTATCTCCTCGCCGCGTCAACAGTGTCAGCGGAATTGAAAGAATTAAGAGCCAGGGTCGATCTCTTGCAATTACAGCAGGAAGAGAACCTGGGGTCGATCAACGATCTTTCCGAAGATGTTCGCAAGGACATCGATTCCCTGTATCTCGCAATCTGCGAACTGTCTGCAAGGCTGGAGGAAAAGAAAAAGAATCCTGCTCCCCGTATCGGTTTCAAGCAATAGTTTTTCGGTAAGCAGTACAAAGACAGAAAGATACCTTTTGTTAACCATGACAAGAAGGCTGATTCATATCCTAATCGTGCTACAGGTGCTCCTCGCGGGCGCCTGCGGCAAGGATGTGGTCGCTCCTGACGACACGAAGGATCCGGATCCGGGCGGCGGAAACGACCCGGGCAAGGAGGCCACCGCGGTCATCAACGTCGCGACCTGCAACGTCCTCAAGCCGAGCGGCCGGCGGGAAGAGATGTCGCTGGACAATCTCACCGTGCGGGAAGCGCTCGCGCGCTCGATCATGGATACCGGTGCCGACCTTATCAGCTTTAACGAGCTCGACGAGACGTTCCTCCCCGGAGGCCCATACTCCCTGCCGTCGTCCTGCGCCACCATGAAGGGCTTCCAGTGGAAACTCGAGTGGCCCAACGACATAAAAAGCACTGGATCAGTCGCTTACTCCTACGCCAACGGCTTTGCCTACAACGGGAACGTGCTCCGTCTCGAAGAGTGCAGCTACGTCTGGCTCGACAAGACCGAAGACCGCTGGTATACGAGCTCCACCTCCGCTTACCTGAAGGTCGGCAGCCCCGAGCGCACCTGTATCCGGGCGCGCTTCACGCACCTAGCCTCCGGCAAAGTCTTCTGGTTCTTCGTCACCCACCTGCCAACCAAGAGCCAGGGCGGCGCCGCGAATATGGCCGCCGTAGTCAACCATCTCGCCAAATCGACTATCAGCGAAAAACCCGCCATCCTTGCCGGCGACATGAATTCGGCCCTCGGCTCGGTGGCCTACCGGAATCTCCTTTCCTACTGGAGCGACGGCAATATCGAAGCCACCTGGGGCACGCTCAGCGGCAGCTCCGCTAATTATTATTATACGGTAGACGTTTTCACTACCAACCATCCCGACCGCCGCATCGACCATATCATGACCCGGGGCTGCACAGCATCCGACTATCATACAATCGTCTCTACATACACCCTGAACGGCAAGGAGTGGTGCCCTTCGGACCACCTGCCGCTCGTTGCAACCGTCACGCTATGAAAAAGTATCTGTATCTGCTGCTTTTGCTTCCTTTCGCACTCCTGTCGGCCTGTGGAGAAAAAGAAGATGAACCCGAAAACCAAGAACCCGAAATCAAGGGAGAGATCACCATCAAGAGCACTGACGCCCTCGTCCTTTCCGACGAAGGCGACAGCAAGACCGTCTCCTTCTCCGCGACCCTTGACTGGTCGGCATCTTCCAGCGAAAGCTGGCTGACGATTGAGCCCCAGATCGGAAAGGCCGGTGAGGACATCACCGTCACCATCACCGCCGCCGCGAACACGGCCTACGATCCCCGGACCACCACTGTCACGCTCAAATGCGGCGAGGACACCAAGTCCTTCCGCGTGACCCAGAAGCAGAAAGGCGCCCTGATCCTGACCGAATCTTCGATCCCGGTGGAAGCCGTTGGCGGAACTGTTTCCATCACCGCCAAAGCCAATTCCAACGTCACGGCGACCATCGCCCAGGACGCCCAGGGCTGGATTACTGACATCACGACGAAGGGCCTGATCGACTATGTCTTCACATTCGAGATCAAGGCCAATACCGAAGAGACGCCCCGAAGCGGCGAGATCGTCTTCTCCAACGAGGCCGGCAGCGAGACCATCACCATCGAGCAGGCCGGCGTGCCGCCGACTCCCCCGACACCCGCCAACATCACCGGCAGCGTCACCTGCGACGGCGTGGGTGTCCCCGGCGTACAGGTTTCCGACGGTATCGACATCGTGACGACCGATGCAGCCGGCAACTATCGCCTCCAGTCGGACAAGAAGTGGAAATACGTATTCATCACGCTCCCGAGCGGTTATGAGGTGCCGCAGGAAGGCATACTCCCCTGCCTCTGGAAAGAACTCGAAGGCGATGTCGAAACCGAGGAGCAGGTCGACTTCACCCTGAAAAAGGTCGACAACGACAACTACACGCTCCTGGTGCTGGGCGACCTTCACCTGGCACGCCGTACCGGCGACCTCGCCCAGTTCGAGAAGGTGGCCGGATTCATGGGCAAAACCATCGCCGCGGCTCCCGGCAAGGTCTATGCCCTCACCCTCGGAGACATGACATGGGACATGTACTGGGTAAGCAATAGCTACGGCTTCTCCGACTATCTCCAGACGATGAACAGCTATTTCAGCGGCATTCCTTTCTTCCACACGATGGGTAACCACGACAACGAGATGGAAGTCGCCGGAGACTACGACAAGTGTATCCGATACACCCAGAATATCGCCCCCGACTACTACTCCTTCAACCTCGGCAAGATCCACTACATCGTCCTCGACGACATGGACTTCACCGGTGTCGAGGCCGGCGAGGAGAACCGCAGCAAATACGCCAAGAACTTTACGGCCGAGCAGCTCGAGTGGCTGAAGAAAGACCTCTCCTATGTCGACAAGAGCACGCCCGTCTTCGTGACCGCCCATGAGCCGCTGGCACGCCCTTCCGGACTGAGCTGGAACGAACAGCTCGCCGGCAAGGATGCCGACCTCGACACGTTCATCAGCATTTTTGACGGATACCAGGTCAGGTTCCTCAGCGGCCACACCCACAACCTGTTCAACCGCGACTGGACCTCCACCTTTACCGAGCACAACAGCGGCGCCGTCTGCGCCAGCTGGTGGTGGAGCGGCTACATCACCCCCGGCATTCACATCGCCCAGGACGGCGCACCGGGAGGATACACCGTATGGAGCGTAAACGGCACCGACTGCACCCACTACTACCAGGCAGCCCTCCAGAGCCGGGACTATCAGTTCCGCGCCTACGATATGAATAAGGTCAAGGAGACCATCACCGAAGACCTGTCCTCCCACAGCGGCTACCCCAAATACTACAACCACATCCAGAGCTACGGCGACAACGTGATTCTCGTGAATGTCTGGGACTATGACGACACCTGGACGGTCGAAATATCCGAGAACGGAACGCCGCTGGATGTCTCCGAAGTCGGCGTCTACGATCCGCTCCACATCTACGCGATGACGATCCCCCGCCTGAACAAATACAATACAACGACCTTCAGCACGGCCAAGTGGCGCCACTTCTTCCAGGCAACGGCCTCCGCTCCCGACACGCCAGTTACCATCAAAGTCACGGACCGATACGGCAATGTCTACACCGAGGAGATGATCCGTCCGAAAGAATTCCGCGTCAGCGACTACAAGAACGAAGTGGAGCTTACCAAGCCCGAGGCCGAGCTGATTTCCGCCTCCTCTTCTTCGCTCGTCTTTGGCTGGGCCTGCGGCGGAACGGCCGCAGAGGATGCCGAAGTGCCGTACCATCTGGCCCTCTACAAAGACGCCGCCTGCACGGACCCCGCACTCTCCTTCGATGTTCCGGCGGGTTCTTCCTGCTGGGGCGGCAAGCCTCTTCGCTTCACCTTCGGCAGCCTTGAGCCTTCTACTACTTACTATTTCGTAGCGACGAACTCGCAGAGCGGCGATGCGTCTGACCCGGTTTCTGGCACGACCGAAGCCTTCACCGTTGTAGATCCTTCCACGGTATCGAGTGCCGGTGTCGGTGACGTGATCCTCGCCGAAGACTTCAGCGAGATCGGCTGGGGCGCGGACATGCTTGCAACCGCAGCCGGCTTTATTCCTTCCGGCAAACCGATAGTTCCGATGATCGGTAATTATACGACGGAGGATGGCAACTTCCAGACTTACGACAATACCTCCGGACGTATTTACGGCGAAACCAGGGTAACTTCCGACAAGCGGCTCTACAATTGGGGCTTCTTCGGCAACAGCTCTGTCTACGCATACTCGGGTTATCTCCGTGTCGGCTCATCCTCTTCCGGCGCCCGCACGCACATCGTGTCGCCGGCCCTGTCCTGTATCCCTGCCGGAACCATCGCGACGATCGACGTAACGGTGACTTCCAGCAAGTACGACAACAGCGACAATGACGTGGCCGTCTTCCTCGAGGACCATTCCTCCCTCACGCTGGCCCTCGCCCCCGACCAGAAAGAAGACAGCTCCTTCTCCGGCAAGGGCGGCAAATACACCGGCGCCTCTCTCTCTGACGGCTACCCGCTCGAAGCCAAGGTCAAGGAGTGGAGCACCAAGACCGTCAGGATCGAAGGCGTGACCTCCAACAACTGCCTGCTATTCGGTTCCTACCAGAATATCGATAAGAAGAACCGCTTCTTCCTGAATGACGTCACGGTTAAGATTGTCAGCCTCGAAGCGCCGGCTGCCATAGAAGCCAAGCTCGGAAGGGCCACTTCCTGCAGCCTCTCCTTCACCTGGACGGAAGGCGTGTCCGCCTCGGACGATATCGCAAAGCCCTGGACCATTGCCCTTTACAAGGACGAAGCCTGCACAGACCTGCTGGTGTCCCATAACATCCCGGCCGACCACGGCTGCTGGGACGGCAAACAGCCGCGTTTTGTATTCGGTGGCCTGGATGCCGGAACGGACTTCTGGTTCAAGGCAATCGATACCACAGAAGGGAACGTAAAGCAGTCCAAGGCCATCAAGGCCAGCACGCTTCCTTTCACCAGGATTGACGCATCGACGGTTTCTAACGCTCAGGTCGGAGACTTTATCCTGGCCGAGGACTTCTCCGAGGTTCACTACGGCCCGGACGAGTTCGACGTAGCCGCCGGATTCATGCCCGAGCCGCATACGCTCCAGCCCATTGTCGGAGAGAATCCCGAGGGTTCCTATGAGAAATATAGCTCTACCTCGACCCGCCTCTGGGGCAATGGTTTCGAGATTACGGAAGGCACACGCCTTTCCCACGGCTGGGGATTCTACGGCAATAGCGCCGTCTATTCCCGTGTAGGCTATTTCCGCTGCGCGACAACCGCCAAAAATGCCCGTACCCACATCGTTACGCCGAAACTCGCCGGCATCCCGGATGGTTCCGTCGCTACCATCGAAGTGACCGTCACGGACCGTATGTATGAGTCGAATGGCGATGTGGGAGTCTTTGTCTCCTCCAATCTGACCATGAGTTCGACGACGGACCTCAAGAGCGCCCAGTTCGGCAAATACACCGGAAGCGGCGCCCTGGACAATGGCTACCCTCTTGGGATCGGCACCGGCAGCTGGCAGACAAAGAGCGTCATCATCGAAGGCGTCACCAATCAGGACCAGCTCCTCATCGGGTCTTATGAGAATATCAATGTCAGCGACAAGAGCAAAAACCGCCACAACTTCTCGGAGATCACGGTCAAGATTATCGAGCTTGACAACCCCGAACGGACGACCAAAGTGAGCGTCATCGGAGACTCGATCTCTACCTTCGCCGGCTGGTGCGACACCACCAAGGGCGGTGCTTATTACCCCAAGAGCGACTGCGATGTCAGCTCCGTCAGCGACACCTGGTGGTACAGTCTCATCTACAACAAAATGAGCACCGGCACCTTCGAGAAGAACATCTCCGCCGGCAACACCACCGTCGTACAGAACTCCACCGGTGATTCCAGCGCATACTGGTACGGCTGGGATTTCGGCACCCGTCTCGAAACGCTCGGGATCGGCCAACCGGATGTAGTGCTGATCCACGGGGGCACCAATGACTACGGTCACACCCAGTGGTACAGCACCTCCGAGGAGCTGATCGACGGCGTCGCGATGAATGCCGGGAGTTTCCCGGATTCGGCCCTCGGCACGCTGGATGAGCTTTTTGCCGCCGCTGATGCCGCAACGACCGTCGAAGCGGCCGATGCCCTCGACGGCAGCACCTTCTGCGCGGCCTATATCCGCCTCCTACAGATGATTCAGACGCGCTGCCCGGGTGCCAAGATGGTCTGCGTCATCGGGGATTACCTTCGTCAGGGACAGGCCGAGGCCATCAAACTCATCGCCTCCCACTTCGGGGACGACAAGGCCCGCGCGGTCGACCTGCTGAACGAATGCGGCACGATCTCCAAGTATAAGAGCCCCCATCCGGACGCGGCCGGCATGGCGACAATGGCCAGTTTCATCTATTCGAAGGTTGGCGCATGGATTGACAATCGGGAATAATAATAAAACACAATAACTATGAAGCAGACTAACAAGATTCTTTGGATCCTCATGCCGCTGGTGGCACTGGTGGCATGTTCCAAGACAGACACGCTCGAAGAAGAAGTCCCGGCCGGCCCTATCGACGGCATGGTGCTGAGCGCTACTGTGGATGAGCAGGAGACAAAAACTACGCTGAGCGGTCCTAATAATAACAAATATGAAGTGCTTTGGAAGACCGGCGACAAGATTTCCGTCAACGGTACTCTTTCCAACGCCGTCGCCTCTGGTGACAATGGCAAGAAGAACGTCGACTTTACCGTCAGCGGTTCCCTTTCCGCGCCGTTCAAGGTGCTCTACCCTGGGACCAGCGAAGAAAGGACCATCAGCCTTCCGGCGACGCAGACTTATGTAGCCGGCAGCTTTGACGGTGCTGCCGCAGCTTCTTACGGCAATGCCACCTTGGTCGGAGGAAAGTATTCGGTCAAGCTCAACAATTTCTGCGGTATCCTCCGCTTCGCTCTCAAAGGCAGTGCTACACTTTCCAGGATTGAGCTGAACAGCCTCGGCGACGAATGCCTCTATGGCGATTTTGACCTGACGGTCGGCCCCGGCGGCTTTACCGGTTCGTTCAATGGCGGCACGGAAGGAGGTACTCTGACCTACAACTGCCCTGTCACCCTCTCCGGCTCCGACACCTACTTCTATATAGCGATTCCCGCCCAGGAATATGCCTACGGCATTGAGGCGCTGGTCTACCAGAGCGATGGTGCCTATATGCGGCTGAAATTCTGGGGTGACGGTTATACTCTTGATAAGAGTAATGTCATCGAGTTCGAAAGCAAGACCTACGCTGCCGGCCGCACGGAGAACCTGCTTCAGATCAACGCCCTGACCGCCGAAAGCGGCGGCACGCCGACCTCGGCACCGCCGTCCGTCACCGTAGCCGTTTACAACATCAAGCAGCAGGAAAACCGCACAGGAACATACGGAGACTATATCTCCATGGACCGCGCGGATGTTCAGGAGTGCATGGGGTACACCATCGCCGGACTGAATGCAGATATCATCGGCTTCAACGAGCTCAGCTCGGACTACCTCGCAGGTGAGAAATATGACATTAAGGCCATGGCGGGGGCTGGCGGGCTTACGACCTCTAATTATGGATGGCATCTGGAATATCCCAACAAAGTGGACAGAAGCGGCACCATCCTCAATTACTCCTACTCCGCAACAATGAGCTATGCCAACGGCTTTGCCTATAACAAGAATACCCTGACGCTGGAAGAAGCGGACTATGTCTGGATCAGCCAGACGGAGAATGACTATTGGTCCACTAAGAAAAACGCCTACGAGAATAGCGCCGGCCGTCATACCTGCGTCTGGGCTAAGTTTACCCACAAGGTTTCCGGCAATCAGTTCTATTTCTTCGTGACGCATTTTGCCACCTATATTGGCGAATCTGCCTCCGATCAGCAGAAGAATACCTACAACACCCAGAGCCTCGAGACTTTTGCCAGGGCGAAAGTAAACGGTGCGCTCCCGATCATCGTCGTAGGAGACTTGAACTACGGCCCTCTGGAAAATGACGAGCCGCATGATACCACGCCCAATTATACCACGCTGACCTCTTATTGGACGGATGCCTATGCCAAGATCAATGCCGACGGCAATATGACCTCCTTCTATCAGAAGTATGACGGAACGCTCAGCGGAAGCAGCCATAGCTATACTTACCCCTGGACATCTTTCACCAAGGATCGCCCATGGCGTCGCCTTGATTATGTCCTGACGAAGAGCGGCAACTCCCAAACCATTACGCCGGTCGAGTACAGGACAGTCCGCCGCACCTATACGGCCGAGGATGATGAAGTCCGCACGGCTTCCGACCACCTGCCCGTTGTCGTCAAGGTTAACTTCAACTAAAAGGGGCTTTGATGCGTCGTAGCTGGTTTCTTCCTCTCCTACTGTTCTTTACGCTGCTCCCGGCCGGGCTTTCCGCAAAGCCCTCCGGGGAGCGCTGGCCGGACGGGTCGGCGATGGACAAGTGGTTCCAGGCCAGCCCGAAGCCCGTCAAGGGGAAGCAGGCGCGACGCTTTGACATCCGCGACTACGGCGCTGTAGCAGACAGTACCATCCTGCAGACGGCCGTTATCCAGGCGGCCATTGACGCAGCAGCTGTCTCAGGTGGCACCGTCGCCATTCCGGAAGGGACCTGGCTCTCGGGCGCGCTCTTTTTCAAACCCGGGACACACCTCTATCTCGAAGAAGGTGCCGTCCTGAAGGGCAGCACCGACACCTGGGACTTCCCCGATGTCCCGGTCCATATCGAAGGCGTGCTGCAGCCCTATGCGGCGGCGCTTGTCAATGCCGAAGGCTGCGACGGATTCTCGATCCGCGGGGCCGGCACGCTCGACGGTAACGGTCTCCCCTACTGGGAGGCCTTCTGGGCCCGCAGGAAGGAGAACCGGGATTGCACCAACCTCGAGGTGCGGCGCCCCCGGATGGTCGGTCTGAGCCACTGCCGCAATGTCACGATCGAGGGCGTGCGGCTGCGCAATTCCGCCTTTTGGAATATCCATCTGTATAAATGTACCCGCGTCCTGATCAGCGGCATCGACATCTATGCGCCGATGAGACCTGTCAAGGCGCCTTCCTCGGACGGAATTGACCTCGACGCCTGCACCGACGTACATATCCTCGGCAGCCAGTTTGCTACCGGCGACGATCTCATCGCCCTCAAGGGCGGCAAAGGACCCTGGGCCGACACCGATCCGGACAACGGCACCAACGCCCGCATCCTCGTCGAAGACTGCTCCTTTGGCCATGGCCCGGGCGTACTGGTATTCGGCAGCGAATGTGTAGGGGCGGAGAATGTCATCCTGCGAAACAGCAAGGCTTCGCAAACCGACAAGCTCCTCTGGCTCAAAATGCGCCCCGACACGCCGCAGCGCTATGCGCACATCCTCATCGACGGGGTCACTGGCGATGTCCGGAATCTCGTCTACGTCAAGCCCTGGACGCAGTTTTTCGATCTCAAGGACCGCACGGACATTCCCCTGTCGGTTGCCGAAGACATCCGCATCGAGAACTGCTCGCTGAAGATGCGCCGCCTCCGCAACATCGTCGAGGCGCCGGATCAGTACAGCATCAGCGGCCTCCGCTTCAAGGACAACAAACGGAAGTGGAGCTACAACACCAAAGAGGATAAGGTCAAGCCCTATACCCTGGAGGATCCTCTCGTCTTTGCCGACGGCACGGCGGTCGAAAGCCCTTCGGACTGGGCGCGGCGCCGCGAGGAGATCCTCGAGCTCTTCCAGAAAGAGATGTACGGGCAGATGCCTCCGACCCTGCCGATATTCCTTGAGACCCTCGAAGAAGGCCCCACGCTCTCCGGCGAAGGCCTCCGACGCCAGGTCAGGATGACCTTCCGCGAGGACGGCAGCGGGCCGCATGTCGACTGGCTCATCATCTACCCGAAACGCTGTCAGGGACCGGTCCCGGCCGTGATGCTGCTCAATTACTACGGCAACCATACCATCGTCTCTGACAAGCAGGTGCTGCTGCCGGATTGCTGGCTCGAAGACGACGAGAAGTACGGCATCTCCGGCAACCGGGCGACAGAAGCCGGCCGCGGCAAGGCCGCCGGCCGAAACCGGATATCGACCTTCCCGGTAGACGATATCATCGCCCGCGGATATGCCTTCGTGACGGCCTGTTACGGAGACATGTCGCCCGATCCGGACCGCGTCGAGAATCCGGACGAGCAGCTCGCGCTCGCCCGCAGCGGATTCTACGAGCTCTGGGATCCCGACATCACGACCGCTACGCTGATGTCCTGGGCCTGGGGCCTCTGCCGCGGAATGGACATGCTTGAGAAGGACGAGCGGATCGATGCCTCCCGGGTGCTTCTCACCGGCAGCTCCCGCCTCGGGAAAGCGGCCCTACTCGCCGGTGCTTTTGACGAGCGTTTCGCCGTGATGGTCATCAACCAGACCGGTGGCGGCGGCGTGCCCCTTTCCAAGCGCAATTTCGGCGAATACGTCGGCTCGGAGGTCGACCACTTCGGCTACTGGTGGTGCAAGGCTTTCGCCAAATACGCCGGAGCGGAGAACAAGATGCCCTTCGACCAGCATATGCTCCTCTCCTGCATCGCACCGAGACCCCTTCTTGTCGAAGGATTCAACAATCCCTGGTTCGACACACACGGCGAATTCCTGGCCCTTCAGGCCGCCTCGCCGGTGTGGACCTTCCTCGGCGCCGAGGGGCTTCCGGAAGTAGAATGGCCGGACAGCTACAGCACAGCCGCCATCGGCTCCACCCTCGGATACGTCCGCCGCGACGGCAAGCACGGCCACGCCCCGATCGACTGGCTCTGGATGATGGAATTCGCCGGGAGGACCCTTTAGACGATGGCGAAAGGTCCGCCCGGGGAGAAGAGCGGATCGACGATAGCGTCGTAGAAGCCGCCGCGTTTGGCGAGATCGAGGAGGTTGAAACGGAAACGCATCAACTGCACCTTAGGGAACATATCCCGCAGCTGCTGACGCGAAACGCCGATTTGCTCGGGCTCGTAAGGCGCACCGGCGGCCTTAAGCAAGGCCTTCATCTTATCGTAGGAGTAGACCTGGCCTTGGAGCCGGGCCTTGAAGGAAGGCCATTCGGCTTTCAACTTGTCCAGTTGGGCACGGACCTCCTCTGCCCCCTGATATTTCTTGGTGATTTCGTCATATCCGAGCCGCGGGGCAGGGAAATCCTTGAAGATCTCCAGCGCCCGGGCCTGCTCCTGCTCCAGCGAAGGCCAGGCAGCGACGCAGGCATCCACATCGAGCGCCGAGAGGTCGAGCTTAAAGAGCTCGTCGAACACGGCACACATCGTCAGCGTGCCGATCGCGACCTGGAAGCCGTGGGACTGGAGCTCTCCCTTGTAGCGGTGCTCCGTCATGTCGAGAATGTGGCTGAAGAGGTGGTCGCAGCAGGATGCAGGGCGGGACGAACGAGCGGCCTGCATGGCAAAGCCGCTAAGGGTCAGGCCCTCGAAAATATCGGCGATGGCATCCGGATCCCCCGCGGCAACGGCCTCGGGATGGGCCAGGAAGTCGTCCAGATAATCCTGCAGGACCTTCCAGGCGTCAGCGTGAATCGGCGCCGTCCCCACGAAATCGGCGACCATCCATTCTCCGCCGGCCGGCACTTTGGCAGCCAGGTCGGCATATCCGGCAGCCGTCATCCAGGCCGGAGCCGCAGCAATCACATCGATGTCGGCCACAATCGCGACAGGGGCCGGGCAGCTGAATGTCTGCTTCGCGCCCTCAAAGGTGATTGAGGCGCCGAAGGAGGAATAGCCGTCGACGGAAGCGGCCGTCGGAAGCGTCAGGTAGGACTGTTCATGATGGTGTGACGACAGCTTGCAGAGGTCGTTGATCACGCCGGAGCCGACCGACACAAGGACGGCATCCGGATGGGCATCCAGCGCGGCGTCGACCATCTCGACATACTTCCATTCGGCATGGAAGGACTTCTCCTGGATGATGAAACGCTCGGTCGGAATGCCGGCCGACAGCATCAGGTCATAGACCTTTTCCCCCAGCACCGGCCAGATATTGACATCGGTGACGACGAGGGCCTTCCGCCCCGGGAAAAAGTGCTGGAACACTTCCGGTGCCTTCCGGGATGCGCCGCGGCCCATTTCAAAGAGTTTCGTGTCGGTTGCGATAGACAGTGCAAATGCAATTCTTTCCTGACTGGTCATAATGCGTGTTTATTTAGGGAGACCGAATGCTTCGCTGAGCTCCTGCATCTGGGCATCGGACATGCCCTCGGGCTCGAAGCCCATGCTGCGGGCGGCGCAATAGATCTGGGCCGCCTTGTTCAGCACGTCCACCTGGTCGAAAGCGTTGATGATATCGGTATCTACGGCGAATACACCATGCTTTTCCCACATGACGACGTCGTAGTCCTCGTCGATGACACGGATTGTCTCGTCGGCGAGCTCGACGCTCGAAGGGAGCATATACGTGACCATGCCGAGGCCGCGCGGACAGAAGGCCCGGGTCTCCGGAATCATGGACCAGAGCATCCGCGTCGCCGTATCCTTTTCCAGCCAGAAGCGGCTGTGGGTCAGGGCCACCAGCTCGATGGGATGGGTGTGCAGGGAGGCACGGTAGGGCGATCCCTTGGCGAGCAGGTAGTCGTGGACGGCGAGATGCGACGGCAGCTCGGAGGTCGGGAGGACGGGCGCATCGGCGACGATTTCATAATGGGCGCAGTCCGGCAGGATGCGGATGATGGAGCCGCTTCCCATGGGGTCCCGGGCGAGGTCCCGCATGCGCTTGCCGGTGCCCTTGCAGTAGAACCAGCAGCCATTGAGATGCGGGAGCGTCTTGCCAATCGGCCGGGGCTCGCCGAGGGCGGGGAGCGCCTCCATGGCGGCATCCGCCCACTGGGTGATGTTGATGGTAATGTTCCCGCCGTTGCGCTCGGCCCAGCCTTTCTGCCAAAGGTATCCGGCGACTTCGGCGACCTTGTCGATCTCGGCCTTCAGGGCCGGTCTGTTATCGAGGATGCTCATAGGTATCTAAAACGATCAAACAAAGATAGAGGAAATGCGTTATCTTTGCAAGAGCTTTTGCGACAAGTCGTCGCTTCTTTTCTTTTCAATAGACTTTCGGCCTTGCCTGTCGCAATAATTGAGGTTGCCCGCGCGTTGACACAAAAACGCCATTCTGTGCATTCTACATGTCAACGCGCCCGACCTGACCCTTTCCGTCATTCCACGACACAGCAGTGACCTCATTCCACGGCAGCGTACACATCATTCCACGGCCCCAGACCGTGGAATCTATAGCAGCTGCGGCAGGAAGGTGCTGATGATCAGCACGACGATGCCCGAGACCAGCACCACGACCGTCTTCCGCGATACGCCCTTCCACTCCTTGAGGAGGATACCCCAGACGTTGGAGAAGATTACGTTGAGCGACATCAGGATACACCAGCTGAAGGTGATCAGCACCGGGTAGTCGCCGAGGAAGCCCTTGCCGAGGCTCAGGCCGAAGAATTGGCTGTACCACAGAAGGCCCGCCAGGATGCAGAAAGCGATGTTATTCCCCCACAGACTCCCCTGCCGGTAGTCTCCCCACGTCTTATTCTTACTGTTCTGGTAGAAGCAGTAGACAGCATTGGTCAGGAAGCCGCCAAAGGTCACCAGAAGGGTTGCAGGCAGGCTCTTGAAGATGTCCGGAGTCTCCGCCCAGGTCAGCGGTTCGCCAAAGCTCAGGCCGATGGCGAAGCACGCGCTCATGAATCCGGCCAGCAGTGCGACGAAGATGCCTTTCCCGAAGTTGAAGTCCTTGACGGCCTTCTTCTTCTCTTCTTCCGGCAGGGCGGCCGATTTCATGGCCCCGGCGACACCGATGATGGCGATACCGACGAGCGTCACGACGACGCCGATAATCACCGCCGAGGTGAGGTCATTCGCATGGCCGGTAAACACCGGGCCGAGGATGGCACCGAGGCCGGCGCAGGTGCCGAGGGCGATGCTCTGGCCGAGCGCCACGCCGAGGTAGCGCATCGACAGGCCGAAGGTCAGGCCACCGACGCCCCAGAGCGCGCCGAAGAGGATGGTCAGAAGACTGGCCTTGCCGTTCGCGGCATAGAGGCCGAATAGCGACTCCCCGGCCGGAATGGCCAGAAGGGCCCCCAGAAGCGGGAAAACGAGCCAGGCGAAGACACCCTGGACGATCCAGTAGCTTTCCCAGCTCCAGCGTTTGATCTTGTTGATAGGGACATAGCTGCTGCTCTGGCAGAACGCCCCGACGGCAATGATGAGTAATCCAATAAGTAGTTTCATATCACGTCATTTTACGGCACGGCAGTACCGTCATTCCACGGCCCCGGACCGTGGAATCTCCATTTACCTCTTCGACGTCACCTCCCGCTCATAGCGCTCGATCTCGGGGATGAACGCTTCGCCGACGGGAACGCCGTTCTTATAGTTGAACCAGTCGAACACGGCGCCGAAAGGCAGCGTCTTCGCCTCCTCGAGGAGCGCCAGGCGCTGGAAACCCTTGCCGGCGTCTTCGTATTCACGAAGCTTCGCAAGCGGCTCCAGCAACGCACTCAGCAGGCATTTCTGCGTCGCCCGGGTGCCGATGACATAGGCGCCGATGCGGTTGATGGCGGCGTCGAAATAGTCGAGGCCGATGTGGGCCCGGTGGAGCGCATCCGCCCGGACGATCTCCTTGAACAGGTCGAGCGTCTGGTCGTTCATGATGGTCACATGGTCGGAGTCCCAACGGATCGGGCGAGAGACATGGAGCATCAGCTCCGGCACGAAAAGAAGCAGCGAGGCCACCATGTCGGCGACATTCTCGGTCATCTCGTAATGGCCCGTATCGAGCGTATACATGAGTTTCCGCGTCGCGCAGTAGCCGGCGACAAAGTCGTGGGAGCCGACGGTATAGCTCTCGAGGCCGATGCCGAAGAGTTTCGCCTCGAGGCAGGTCTTCATGCCCGGAAGATCCTCCTTCAGGATCTCGTCGAGGCTTTCGGCGAAGAGTTCGCGGTAGCGCTTGCGCTCGACGGTCTGGTCCTTCGAGCCGTCATGGACCCAGATATTCATGATACAGGGGTCGCCCTGGGCCTTTCCCATCGCATCCGCAATCCGGCGGCAGCGCTTGGTGTGCTCGATCCAGAAGGCCCGGATGGCCGGGTCGGGGTTCGAGAGGGAAAGATCGCCGCTCTTGGGGTGGCCGAAGGATGTCGAATTGAAATCGAGCTTCAGGCCATTCTCCTTTGCCCACTCGATCCAGCTCTTGAAATAGTCGACGGTCACCTCGTCCCGGTCGACGTATTTGCCGCCGAAATCGCCGTAAATTTCGTGGAGATTGAGGCGGTGGTTTCCGGCGATGAGGCTCTTGGCGAAGAGGACGTCCTTCCGGACCTCGTCGATGTTACGTGCCCGGCCGGGATAGTTTCCGGTGGTCTGGATGCCGCCGGAAAGGCCCGCGGCGCTCTCGAAACCGATCACGTCGTCGGTCTGCCAGCAATGCAGGGAAATAGGGGTTTTCTCGAGGGTCTCGATGGCCTTGTCCGTATCCACGCCGATCGCGGCATAGCGCTCACGGGCGATCTCGTAGGACTGTAAAAGTTTTGCTTCGTTCATATCTTTAATATTATGTATTTCTTTAGATGCCCTGCTTTCGCCGGGCATGACGACAACCGTCATTCCACGGCTTGACCGGCGCCTGCGGCAATATACCGTCATTCCACGGCTTGACCGTGGAATCTATGACGGCATATATGTCTTCACACTCACCGCCTCTGCAATCAGACGCCGCATCTCCCAGCGGTCGCTGACAAGGCCGGCGGCTTTCGCCTGGACCATGATGTTCCCGATCGCGGTCGCTTCGGTCGGTCCGGCAACAACCGGCATCCCGATCGCATCGGCCGTCCACTGGTTCAGGAGCTCGTTCGCGCTGCCGCCGCCGATGATGTGGAGCTTCTCGATCCGGAAAGGCGCAAATCCCTGCAGCATCTCCAGCACCTCGGCGTATCGCTCCGCGAGTGAATGATATATACACGACACAATCTGCGCGTCGGTAATTGCGTCATTCCTCGGCTGCTTATCGTCATTCCACGGCTTGACCGTGGAATCTCCAGATGCCCCGCTTTCGCTGGGCATGACGACGCTTCGGATCTCCGCGACCATGTCGGCGGGATTCGCGAAGCGGGGGTCGTCGGGGTTGATGCGGCCAGGGAAGGCGGCCTCCGAGCGGGCCATCTCGACGAGCTCGGCGTAGGAATAGTCCTTCCCGGCGGTCTTCCAGACCTTGCGGCACTGTTCGAGAAGCCACATGCCGGTGATATTCTTCAGGAAGCGGGTCGTGCCTTCGATGCCGCCTTCGTTGGTAAAGTTGAGCCGGGCGCTCTCGGCGTTGATAATCGGAGCGGGGACTTCGATACCCATCAGGCTCCAGGTGCCGCTGGAGAGGTAGGCGAACTTTTCGTCGGCAGCGGGAACGGCGGCAATCGCCGAGGCGGTATCATGCCCCGCGACGGCGATGACCGGAATCTCCGGCAGGCCGAGCGAGTCAGCCAGGGGCTTTCGCAGCGTGCCGATGCGGGTGCCGGGCTGAACGATCGGCAGCAGCACGTCGCTCCGGATGCCGAGCCGATCAAGCAGCGCTTTATTGAACTGGCGGCTCTCCTGGTCCATCATACCTGATGTCGATGCGATGGTGTATTCACACACCTTCTCCCCCGTCAGCATGTAGCTGAGAAGATCCGGCACGAAAAGGATGCCCGAGGCATAGCGCAGCGGCGCGAACGCCTCTTTCCGGGTCTGGGCATAAAGCTGGAAGATGGAGTTGAAATTCATGATCTGGATGCCCGTGGCGCCGTAGAGTTCCTCGCGGGGAATGGTCTTGTAGACCTCCTCCGGGATGCCCTCGGTATAAGGGTCCCTGTAGGCGCGGGGATTCCCGAGCAGGCTGCCGTCCCCGGCTACAAAGCCGAAGTCGACGCCCCAGGTGTCGATGCCGATCGAGTCGATGCGGACGCCCTCACGACCGAGCTGAGAGAGGCACCGGCAGAAGTGGTCGTAGATGGCCAGAACGTCCCAGTAGTACTTCCCGCCGAGCTCGATGATCCCGCTCGGGAAGCGGTATACTTCTTTCATCTCGAAGCGGCCGCCATCGAAGGTGGCCAGCACGGCACGGCCCGAAGTCGCGCCGCAGTCAAAAGCGAGGAATTGATGCTTTTCGGACATAACTCAGAACTTATAGGTATAGGCCAGATCGACCGTGAAGGGACGGATATAGGAACCGGCCATGACGTAGCCGCGAAGAGCGGACGGATCGTCGATCGTGTCGGCGATGTCGATGCTGCCCTTGGCCCCGCTCTGCATCAGGAGATTGACCAGATTCATCGAAATGCGGTGCCGCGTGGCGAAGTCCCAGTCGGCGCCGGCGAAGGTCTCGAAATGGCCGTCGAACCAGGCGAGGTTTGTGCGGCTCACATACTGGCGGCTGCAGTAGCGAAGGCTCCCCCACAACCGCAGCTGCCGCCAGCGGTAGGACGGGTCGAACTCGACCATCAGACGCGAGATGCCGGTGACGGTATTCCCGGTATAGTCCATCTCCTCCTGCGAGCCGTCGCTGAAGGTGAATACATTCCGGTAATTATGGTACTGCGGATCCTGCCAGGTCGCGAGCGCATGGAGGTTGAATCCGCCGGCATGGTAATTCCCGTCGAGGGTAAAGCCCAGGGTGCCGATCCCGTACTGGGCCGTATAGAGCTGCGTTTCGCTGACTCCGCCGATCTGCTTTGTGACGCTCACCGCGGCGGCATTGTTCCAGCTGGTGATATAGGACACGAGCGCCGTCACATCCATCGAAGGATGGTCGAAGGTCAGGCCGCCCCGAACGAGCGCATTCCCGATGGCCTTGAGCGACGGCAGGGTGGCATTCTGGAAGTAGGAAGTCGACTTCTCCGTCATCGAATAGAAACCCTCGGACATCGCCGACATCCGGGGCGACAATCGCCAGGACACATGCTCCGAGAGCACATAATCCATCCCCGGGCGGCGGAAATGATGGAGCGTCGCGAGCGAGGGATCCGCCAGGTTGAACCCGTCGACGCGGGTATTGAGGGTCTCGCCTTCCAGCCGGGCGGCACTGTGGACATCATAATAGAGCGGCACGGCGCGGACCCCGGTCCGAAGCAGGAGTCGGTCGAGAGGCCGCCAGTCGTCGGTGCAGTAAAGAGCCAGCTTCGACTTGATGGCGTCATAGTAACAGGCGTTGGTGTTGAAGCCCCAGGTGGAAGCGCCGTCGCGGAAGACCCGTTCGGGACCAGCCCCGACCGTATGCGCGAACAGGAAGGAGGATCCGGCCTCATATTGGCTGCAGAGGATGGCGTTTATCCCGAGATGCAGCCGGTGCCGCCCGAAATCCCGCTCTGCCTTCAGGCGCAGGTCGCCGTCGAGGGTATGCTCGTCATAAAGCACGGCCAGACGGTTCTGCAGCAGGCCCTCGAAGGCTCCGCCCCCGGGAAGCGTAAAGCCCTGGGCGGCAGCAACCCGGTCGATGCCCGCCAGGCTGACGTGGACCGACTGGGAAGGCGACATCCGGCACAGGTGCGCGCCCGCCTCCAAATCCCAGCCCGAATCGGTCCGGCGGTTATAGATCACAAAGAGGTCATGGAGCCGCCTTTCGTCGAGCCGGCTCATGTCGCCGGTGCGGACCTCGCCGCTCGCGAGATCCATCCAGCGGACCGTCTCATCGGCGGGCACATAGCAGTCGCGCCCGAGCCGGAAGCCGTCCAGAAGCGCAATGGAGCCATCGCCATTATAGACAAACGGAGCCACGCTGTAAAGGTCGCCGCTGTTGTCGCCGCACAGCGAGAAGCGATAGAGCACCGACAGCGATCCTCCGGAGCGCCAGCGACGGGTCAGCGCCGCCTGGTAGACCTGCTTCTGCTCCACGAAAAGCCGCGAGGGCGAATGGACCGACGTCGGGTCATAATTGACATACGCCCCGAGGGCGAAATGCCATCCTCGCGTCCCGAGCGGACCATTCAAAGCGGCATCCATTCGGACCAGGCCGTTGTTCGAGCTGGCCCCGGTAAAGGCGCCAGAGAGAGAGTCGCCGCCCCACCTCGTGCGGGAATCCACCATGTGCCCGTACTCCCCTGCCCAGAGGACCGACTCCATCAGACCGATCGTCCCCACCGGCTCGCTGGCATTGGGACCGGCCCAGTGATGGGGCCCGGAAGGGACGCCGTGTGCATGGAAGAAGCCGTCCATAAAGATGGTCGCTCCCCCGCTGCTCGGCAGTCCGATATTGATCTCGCGCGGCGTGCTGGCGCTCTCGGCGTTGAGCATGACGTTACGACGGTCGGAGGAGGTGTGTTTCGTGCTGTCGGCGGTAACGGAGCCATTGCCGCCGGCCGCTGCCTGAGTAATGGCCGCAAAAAGAAGGAGGGTGGACAGGCAGACGCTTTTCATAGACTTCTATATGACCAATACACAGGCGCCGCCGGGAGCGAGATCGACCGTAATGCAGCCGCCTTCGAGATGGACGGTCTCTTTGCTGTAGTCCTCACCGCTGCGGTCGGCATTGATGCCGTCGCACCAGAGCGTGGCCACGGCGCCATCCGGGATGGCCTCGGGAATCTCGATGGTCAGTTCACGGGCGTTCCAGTCGGTCATCGCGGCGATATACCACTTCGATCCGCTCCGCCGCGCCATGACAACATATTCTCCGATACGGCCGTCGAGGGCGATGGTCTCGTCCCAGACCGTCGGGATTGAGGCGATGAAGGCGGTGCATTCCGGCTCCCTCTCGTAGTTTGTCGGAGCGTCGCAGAGCATAGTAAAGGGCGCATCGAAGACCACGTATTCGGCCAGTTGGCGGCAGCGCGTACCCTGGCTCATGGGCTCGCTGTTGATGGGGGCATAACAGCCCTTGGCAGCATTTCGCATCGCGCCCTGGGTATAATCGGCGGGTCCCGCAACGAGCCGCACGAAAGGAATCGTCACGTCGTAGGTCACCTGGTCGTAGCCCTTCGGAGCCCATTTCATATTCTCAAGTCCCGCGACGCCCTCGTGGTTCAGCACGTTCGGGAAGGTACGCGTCAGGCCGGCTGGCTTGAAAGCCCCGTGGAAGTCGACGAACTGATGATATTTTGCCGCCGTACGGGCCGCCTTCTCATAGAATGCCACGATTGTCTGGTCGTCCCGGTCCATGAAATCGATCTTCCATCCGGCGATGCCCATCCGTCCGTAATAGCCGCAGACGGCCTCCATATCCTTGTTGAAGGCCCAGTAGCCGGCCCAGAGGACCAGGCGGACATTGTGCCGGGCGGCATAGTCGCAGAGCATCGGCAGGTCGATCTCCGGCACTACCTGGAAGAGGTCGGCAGCGCCCTTGACCGCCCATCCTTCGTCGAGGATGACGTATTCGATGCCGTTTGCCGCAGCAAAGTCGATATAGTATTTATAAGTCTCGTTGTTGATGCCGGCGCGGAAGGGAACGCCCTTGAGGTTCCAGTCGTTCCACCAGTCCCAGGCGACCTTGCCCGGCACGACCCAGGAAAAGTCTCCCTCGGCCGGAGCGGAGAGGCGCCAGACGAGGTCGCTCTCAGCGAGCTCCCGGTCCTCCTTCGCGATCACGACGACCCGCCATGGCAGCGCTTCACCCGTTTCGCCGCGGTAGATAAACTCTTCCCGCTCGGTGACGATGCCCTGCAGATTATTGTGCCCGCCCTGAACGACGGTCTTCGGATAAGGCGCGAAGACGCCCTCGAGGCAGCTGTCCCCGTCGGGGTTACTCAGATACATGCCCGGATAGTTGCGGAGGTCGGTCTCGGTGATGCAGAGCCGGACCCCGTCGCCGACCGTAATCGGCAGGAAAGCGAGGCGCTCCCCTTCCCACTTCGACACCGGAGCCACCGTGTAGATATTCTCAAACGAGTTGAAGAAGGGATCCCCCCTCTTGCCGCCGGGCTTGACATAAGGCACCCAGGCCATCGGGTCGCCGGGGAAGGCAAAGCAGGCCTTCTCAGATGCGATGGTAATGGCCTTTTTGGTAACGAAGCGGTAGGCGGCGCCGTCGTCATAGGCGCGGAAGACGAGGTCGAAATCCCGGGACTGGAGGGTCAGTTCGTTGTAGTGGTCCCGAACGCCGGCCCGCTTATAATTCTGAGCCGGGAAGGTCTCGTCGACGCTTTTGCGGCGGACCTTCTTCCAGGAGGCGTTTTCGCCATAGACCGTGCCGTCGAGAAGCGTCAACGACACCTCGGAAGGGGCGAGCAGCAGCTCGTCGCCGAGGCTGATGCTCCACGACAGCGTCTTTCCGCTCTCGATGGTGATCGAAATCTCTCCGCTCGGGGACAGGAGTTTATACTGCTTTGCCGAAAGCGGCAGCGCGGCCAGAAGGAGGCTGAAACAGAAGAGGTGGATTCTTTTCACAATTAGCACTCAAAAAAAGGAGACTGTATAACTAAGTAGTCATGACAAACATGTATTGCAAAAATAGCAAAAACCAATCATTTTGTCAACAAGGGAATCAAAGGGTTGAATCATTCGAAGCCAGGTATCTGCTCAGCGCCTCAAGGAAATAATAATCGGCATAACTGAGGGGGACGTCGACCTCCGAGTTGCCGGGCATATTGCCCACGCTGTGCTTCAGGATAAAGCCGCCGTTGGTGCCGGGCTCTGCCAGGTATTCTTCGGAAGAGAGCGTCCTTAGCTGGCGCTCGGCCATACGAAGGTATGAGGAACCATCCTGCACGTAACCGGCCAATTCGACGAAGGCGGAAGCCATTACGGCTGCGGCGGAAGCGTCCTTGTAGTCGTCGGGAATCTTCGGAGAATCAAAATCCCAGAAAGGGATACCGTCTTCCGGAAGGCGGGACAGCAGCATGTCGGCTACGGCCGTGGCCCGGTCGAGATAGGCCGCATCGCGGGTAAAACGATACATCATAGTAAAACCATAGAGCGACCAGGCCTGTCCCCTGGCCCAGGCGCTGTCGTCGGCATAGCCCTGGACGGTCTGCTTCAGGTTGACCGACCCGTCGTCGGGATTGTAGTCCACCAGGTGGTAGGTGGTATAGTCGGGCCGATAGTGGTTTTTCATGGTGGTATTGGCATGAGAAACAGCTATCCGGGCCAGTTCGGGCTCGTCCTCCATGGCAGCCACGCTCAGCAGTAATTCCAGATTCATCATGTTGTCGATGATGACCGGATACTGCCAGAGCGAGCCTTTCTTCTGCCAATCCCAGCTGCGGATACAGCCGACGGTCGGATTGAAACGGGTAGCAAGGGACTGGGCGGCCGTATGCATGACCTCTCTCGCATGCGCATCCCCCGTAAGGCGGTACTGCTGACCGAAGCTGCAATTGATCTGGAAACCGACGTCGTGGTCGTTTGTAACCAGCTTTATCGGCTCGACCTTGGCGGTTTCCCGCTCGGCGAGAGCTCGGAACTTTTCGTCGCCGGTATGCTCGTATACCAGCCAGAGCGTCCCCGGGAAGAACCCAGAGCACCACCATTTCGGGCGCGCTGTGATCAGTTTCTCTCCGTCAAAGGATCTCGGGGTATGCAGACTGTCCAGCTGCTGAGCCAACAGTTCACACTGCTCTGAAGCCCGCGAGAAAACCCTGTCGGCCACCTCATTCATACTCTCCTCCGGCCTTTCGCATCCGTAAAACAGAAAAGCGAGCGCGAGGGGAAGGCCTGTAAATAACGCTTTACTCATAACCATGTACTTTTTGCAAAAATAATCAAAATGAATTTGAAATCATTATTATTTACTAAATTTGCATACGTATGATTTTGTCTTTCATCATATCGCTCCTTGCATTAACGGCCCCCATTCCGGCGGTCGAGGATATGCCCGACTGGGACGCGGCCATCACCATGGCTCACCCGCGGCTGCTGATGAACGATGCCGAGATCAAGCAGCTGCGGAAAAACATACGGCGAAACAAGGATGTGAAGCTGCTGCACAACTGCATTCTCGCCCATGCCGACGAGTGCGTGGATGACACGCTGCAGCTCGCTTACAGACTGGATGAGTCCGGGACAAGACTGCTTGAGCAGTCCCGTTCTGCTCTTGAAAGAATCTTTTTCTGCTCCTATGCATGGCGGATGACCGGGAAGAACAAGTATCTCTCCCGGGTCAGGGAGGATATTCTGACCGTATGTGCATTCCCTGACTGGCACACAAAACATTTTCTGGACACAGGGGAAATGGCCCTGGCCGTTGCGATAGGCCTGGACTGGTGCTACAGCGGCCTGCCTCCTGCGGTTCGCGATGAAGCCGCAGCCGCCATGATGCGTTTCGCACTCAGCCAATACAAGGGGCAATGGTTCACTACTCAGGTGAACAACTGGAACCAGGTTTGCTACTGCGGCCTCGTAGCGGCGGCTCTGGCTGCCTATGAATGGTATCCGTCGGAGAGCAGGGATCTGCTCGAAACAGCCGCCCTGGACAACAGAAAAGCCATGGAGATGTATGGCCCCGACGGAAACTATCCGGAAGGGTATGTCTACTGGGCCTATGGCACCGGCTTTGAGACCATGCTGCTGGAAATGCTCCGCGGAGTCTACGGGACCGACACCGGACTCTCTGCAGCTCCGGGCTTCATGCGTACGGGGACTTTCATGAAATACATGGTGGGGACCTCCGGCAAGTGCTTCAGCTACTCCGACAGCGATGAGGAGTTATATCCGCTTTATGCCATGTGGTGGTTCGCTGCGAGACTGTCACGGCCGGACCTTCTGGACGTGGAGCTCTCCATGCTTCGCAGCGGAAAGTATTTTGAAGACCGGGACTGGATGCGCTTTGCCGTCTTCGCTGCATGCATGGCATCGAAATTTTCCATGCCGCGAAAGATCCTTTCGGCCGGAGGAGAAAAATTATTTGCTGGCAACGGCACTACGCCCGTCGTCCTGATCAGGACAGGCTGGAAGGGGGCTCCGGACGAGAGGTATCTCGCATTCAAGGGAGGAAGAGCATCCTGCAGCCACGGCCATATGGATGCGGGCTCCTTTGTATACGACGCCTTCGGCATGAGATGGGCCTGCGACCTGGGAACCCAGCCGTATGCGGCGGTAGAAAATGCCTTCAAGAAATACAACAAGAGTTTCTGGAGCATGAAGCAGACCTCCTTCCGCTGGAAAGTGTTCCGTCTTTGCAACCAGGCGCACAACACCCTGACCGTCAATTCTCAGCAGCATAATGTTAAAGGGGAGGCAAAGATATTCGACATCCTGGATACTGATGAGTCCAGAGGCGGCAGCATCGACCTGACACCCGTTTTCGAAGGACAGTTGTCTTCCGCCTTCAGGAAGATCATGCTGGTTGACGATGACTATCTGTCGGTCTCGGATTCCCTGACCGCCCTTCCCGATATGCCTGCCGACATCGAGTGGCGCATGGTCACGGATGCCGCAGCAACCATAACGCCGAATGGCATTCTTCTGGAGCAGGGAGGGCGCAGCCTGCTGCTTTCCGCTGCAACGGACGATTCTTCAGTCGGCGTGGAATACCATATCTGGCCTGCCTCCGGGGAGGAGGAATGGGACATTCCGAGCCCGGGAAAGTCCATTGTAGGCTATTCCACGTCCATTCCCGCCGGGCAGTCCTGCACCATCCGTGTATCCCTGCAGTAGTCCCCCGGAATCTGGCACTTTGAGTTACTGCCAGAGCGTATGATAGAACTCGCCTCTCGGGCGGTCGGTCCGCTCGTAGGTATGCGCTCCGAAATAGTCCCGCTGCGCCTGCAGCAGGTTGGTTCCACTGCGCCTGCAGCGATAGCCGTCGTAATAGGAAAGCGCTGCGGAGAAAGCCGGGACGGGAATCCCCCGGGCGATGGCTTCAGTGACGACCGTCCGAAGGCTCGCCTGGGCGGATGATAGCACCTCTGCGAAGTAAGGGTCAAGCATGAGGTTCTCGAGGCCGGGATTACGGTCGTAGGCGGCCTTGATCCGGTCGAGGAACACGCTGCGGATAATGCAGCCGCCCCTCCAGAGGCCTGCGATGCGCCCATAATCGAGCGGCCAGGCGTTTGCCTCCGCCGCACCCCGCATCAGCGCGAATCCCTGCGCATACGAAATGATCTTCGCCCCCAGCAGCGCTTCCTGCAGGGCTTCCGTTGCAGGAGGCAGTGCTCCGTCATTCCACGGCTTGACCGTGGAATCTCCCGGGCCGGCGAGAACCTCGCTGGCGGCGATGCGCTCCTCCTGGCGGGAGGAGAGGCAGCGGGCGAAGACGGCCTCGGCGATCAGGGGCAGGGCGACGCCTTCATCGAGGGCGCTGATGACCGTCCACTTGCCGGTGCCTTTCTGTCCGGCGGTGTCGAGGATATAGTCGAGGACATAACGTCCATCGGAGTCTTTCTTTCCGAGAATTCTGGCCGTAATCTCAATCAGGTAGCTGTCAAGTTCGCCGCGGTTCCAGTCGGCGAAGACGGACTGCATCTCGGCATTACTCATCCCGAGGCCGTCCCGCATAAGCTGGTAGCACTCGCAGATGAGCTGGATGTCGCCGTATTCGATGCCATTGTGGACCATCTTGACGAAATGGCCGGCACCGTCCGGGCCGATCCAGTCGCAGCAGGGTGTGCCGTCCGGGGCCTTGGCCGAGATGGCCTGGAAGATGGGCCTCACCAGCGGCCATGCGGCGGCGGATCCACCCGGCATCATGGACGGGCCTCTGAGGGCACCTTCCTCGCCGCCGGAAACGCCCGTGCCGACATACAGGAGGCCTTTTTCTTCCAACTGAGCCGCACGGCGGCAGGTATCCGGATAGTGCGAATTGCCCCCGTCGATGATCGTATCGCCCGGGCTCAGCAGCGGCAGCAACTCGCCGATGACGGCATCAACGGCGGCCCCGGCTGTGACCATGAGGAAGACTTTCCGCGGCGAGGAGAGCGATGCGACGAGGTCGGCGTAGCTGCCGGCGGCGTGGAAGGCTTTCCCTGTGCCCCGCTCCGCCATGAAGCGGTCGGTGACTTCGGGGATATAGTTATAGACGCTCACGCGGAAGCCCTTGCTTTCCATGTTCAGCGCGAGGCTCTGCCCCATGACGCCAAGGCCCACGAGGCCGATGTCTGACAGTGGCTGCTCTTTCATCATCGTTTGACTCTTGCGTTTCCGTTCCAGATGCTCCAGATCTGCTCCTCGTCGGCAGGCGTCGCGTAGTCGGTCGGCAGTGTCGCCGCCATCGCTCCGCTCGCCCAGCCGAACTGCGCGCATTTCTCGCCGTCCCAGCCCTTCAGGATGCCATAGAGCAGTCCCCCGACGAATCCGTCGCCGCCGCCGATTCGGTCGAGGACCCGTATTTCGCGGGGCGGGATGGTTGTCATCTCGACCGGAATGCAATGTAGTGGAGAGATCTCTCCACTCAATTCGCTCGGTCGAGATGACAGCACAGCCCCCCAGAGATGGCGGTTGGCATCGATGACTTCGCGGAGGGTGGTGGCAACAATGGAGGCAGAGGGGAAAGCCTCGCAGACACGGGAAATCATGGACTTAAAAGCATCGGAGGAAAGGTCCTTCCCGCCGGTCTCGGGGCCTTCGACGCCGAGGCAGAGCTGGAAGTCCTCCTCATTCCCTATCAAAATATCAGCGCAGGAAGCAATTCTGGTGAACAATTCCCGAAGTTCAGCCTCCCGGCCCTTCCAGAAAGAAGCGCGGTAATTAAGGTCGAAGCTGACGCGGGTGCCGCTTCGGCGCGCCGCCTCGGCAAGCGCGAGGCAGAACTCCCCGCTTTCGGGACTAAGCGCAGCGATAAGGCCGCTAAGATGCAGAATGCAAACGCCATCTTCTTCAAAGAGCTTTTTCAGGTCGAAGTCCTTGACATTCAAGGTCCTACCCACTTCCCCGGCGCGGTCGTTCCACACGCGCGGGCCGCGGGGGCCAAAACCCGTGTCGGCCATATTGATCTGATGGCGGTAGCCCCAGGGGCCGCCCTGCTCCACTTCAACGGCCTCGACGTCCATCCCGCGGCCCTGCAGATCCTCGCGGATATATCGGGCAACCGGAGAGCCGGCGACAAATGCCGTCAGCACCTTCACCGGAAGGCCCAGATACGCGGCGACGCTGGCCACATTGGTCTCGGCGCTGGTCGCCTGCATGGCGAAAAGGCCGCCGCGATGGAAAGGCTGCCCGGAAGCGGGCGTCAGGCGGATACCCATGCTCGTTGGCACGAGGAGAGCATAGCGCGCATCGGATTTCAGTTCGATATTCATTCTTTATAAAATATGGGGCTCAGAGGCCGACCGTTATAATAATTTCCCCAGCGCAACGACGCCGGTGTAAGATACCACGCAGGCAAAAACGAGCGCAAGGCACATCAGCAGGGTAAACACCCGGCTGGGGCGCTCGGAGCCCATCACGGAGCGCTTATTGAGCAGCACGATCATCAGCAGGATCACCAGCGGCAGCACGAAAACGAGCGTCACCTGTGAGGCTATCTGCGTAATGACCGGATTGGTCCCGAGAATCGGAATCGTGAGACCGACCAGGGCCGCGATGCCCGTCAGAATTTTGAACAGGGGCGTACCGGTCCTCATTTCGCCTTCGCGGTAATCACTGATCAGCTCGGGCGCCAGCATCATGATCGGGAAAAGCGAGGAGAGGCCCGCGCTCAGAAGGCCCGTCACAAAGAGCGCCACGGCAAAGCGGCCGGCGAGCGGCTCCAGCACACCGATCATATCGAGCACCTTGTCGACATGGATGCCTTTGGTAAAGAGCACACCGGCGGCGCAGATCATGATCGAGGCGCTGATGATAAAGGTCAGCGAAGCGCTGACGATAGCGTCGCGGCGCTGGAGCTTTCCGTCACCCTTTCCCCAGCCTTTGCTCTTGAGGATCATCGGCCGAATGACAAAGGTTGGCGAGGACATGGTCGTTCCAACAAAAGCGGCGATAAAAAGGCGCGCATCGGCCGAATCCGGGATCGACGGGATAAAGCCTCTCGCGATAGTCCCGGGCGACGGCACCTCAATAAACATCGACAGGATAAACGACAGGCCCATCAGCGTCACAAGCACCGAAAGGATCTTCTCGAAGACGCTATAGTTGCCCTTGTTCAGCACGAACCAGATGGTGCCGGCGATGATAACTGCCATCGCGAGCACAATCCAGTAGGAAGCCCCCTGCGAGAGCCCCGGAATCGAGCGGTAGAGCACTTCCGTCACGGCGTTCGAGGTGATATTAAGAATGCTCGAGAGGCTGATCCACTGGCTCACGACAAGGCCCGCGATCAGGATGATCGCCCAGATGCGGCCGCCGCGGAGCCGGGTCTTCACGCCATGGATCGCCGTGTCGCCCGTCACGATGCCGTAATGCCCATAGGCCTGGGTCATCACCCATGTAAAGAAAGCGCTGATTGCGAGCACCCAGAGAAGCCCGGTGCCATACATCGAGCCGGACTTGACCATCGAGGTCACACTGCCCGTTCCAATGGTAAAGCCCAGACAAAACAGCCCGGGCCCCACAAGCGCAATCCATCGAAGGATGGTTTTCAGCGGATTTTTCATTAGGAGAAGAGACAGCCGCCGTTGATGTCCACCCCCGTTCCGGTCACATAGCAGGCGTCATCGCCGGCAAGGAATGCCACCAGGCCTGCGACCTCCTCCGCCTCGCCTTCGCGGCGCATCGGGGCGTTGCGGTGCAGCGCCTCACGGCCGGCCGGGGCGGTAAAGGTGTCGTGGAAATAGGTATTGATCATGCCGGGGCAGACCGCATTGACGCGGATGCCCTCGGGGCCGAGTTCCTTGGCCATCGCCCGGGTATGGCAGAGCATCGCCGCCTTGCCGCAGGCATAGATCGACGAGCCGGGACCGCCGCCGTCGCGGGCCGCCTGGGAGGAAATATTGACGATACTGCCGCCGCGGCCCATATAGGCGAGGACGTCCCTCGTGCAGAGCCAGCAACTCTTGAAATTGAGGTCCATCAAGGCGTTATACCACTCCTCGTCCTGTTCCTGTATTTTTTTGCGGCCCATAATCCCGCCGGCATTGTTGACGAGGATGTCGATCTTGCCGCCGAACGCAGCGGCTGTGGCCTCCATCATCGCCTTGACCTCGGCGGCCTTCGTAACGTCAGCCTTGAAGAGGATAGCCTCTCCGCCGGCACGACGGACCATTTCGAGCGTTTCCTTCGCCGCAGCCTCGCTGTGACAGTAATTGATGCAGACTTTGACGCCTTCCGCGGCCAGCCGCACGGAGACGGCCCGTCCAATGTCCCTGGCCCCGCCCGTCACGACGGCAACCTTTCCTTTTAAATTCATCATCTTCTTTCCTAAAAACTAAAAAACTAACACTCCCTCTCTTGTGTGTGCACACACAAATGTAAGGATATTTTTTGAAAAAGGATATTTTTTCGAAAAAAAACGGCCTTCCACGCACTTCCAGCTGTCAACGCGCGCCGGCGGCGAAAAGATTCCACGGTCAGGGCCGTGGAATAACCACCAGCCTACTCTTTGTAAAGATCGAGGTTTTCTTTGAGGACGATGTCAATCGGGAGGTAGTGGTAGACCGATTCGGGGCGGATGTCTTTCATCAGGTAATTGACCAGGACGGAGGTGGCCTCAAATCCCTGCCGCATGGGATGCTGGCACAGCAGCGCGTGGAGGCTTCCGCGGCGGAGGTATTCGATGTTCCGGGCCGTCAGGTCGAAGGAAACGAGCCGGATATCCGTCCGGCCGAGGTTTTCGAGGATCTCGGCGAGCGAACTGCCGCGCGAATTCAGCACGGCGATGCCCGCGAGGTCGGGATGGCGGCCGAGAATCGTCCGGAGCGTGCCCTCATTCTCGGACGGCTCGGTGGACGTATAGCACGTTTCAATCAGGTCGGCCTCGCGTCCGATGCTGCGGAGATACTCGACAAATCCGTCGCGACGGACCAGCGAATTGCTGGACAGGCGCGCCCCGCTGCGGCGGCTCTCAAAGACCGCGAGGCGGCCGCCGGAGCGCGTACCGGCAGCCAGCAGATGACCCATCACCTTGCCACCGGAGATCTGGTCGGTCGAGAACGTCGCGAGCGGATGGGTGCCGTCGAAATAGGAATCCACGAACACATACGGGATGCCGCTTTGCTCGAGCGTGGCGCAGAATCGACGGGCCTCCTCGAGGAAAGTGGGGCCGATGATGACTCCCTGCGGCTTCCGCTTGAGGAGCAATTTTTCGGCCGACAGACAGGAGTAGACGTCGAACTGGTTATAGCTGAAAAACTCCACGGAAATGCCGGCATAGCGGAACTGCTGCAGGGCATTGTCGATCCCCTGATACACGGCCGACCAGTAATCGCCATAGGTCGAGGTGGGCGTCAGGACGGCCAGAGAACAGGCCTTGGTGCTGATGGAGTAAAAATCCTCCCCCGCATAGCCGGTCATCTCCAGCACTTTTTCGATGGCAATGCGGCTGCGACGGGACACATTCCCCCGATTGTGAAGGACCCGGTCGACCGTGCCGGAAGAGACACCGGCCTTCTCGGCGATTTCCTTTATCGTAATACGTTTCCCCATATCATTGTGTTATTTGTGCACAAATATCTGTATTTTTTCCGTCTTTTCCAAGCATTTTCTGTGCAATTTGTGCGAATTACACAAATTAACGAAAATTTCTTGCTGGTTTCTATATTTATTATTATTTTTGCATGTTCGTGTATTATGCGCCAAGGTGCGCGCCGCGACGAAAAAGAAGTACTTACCGACTATGAAAAAACTGTCAGCAAAACTCATCCTGGCTGCCCTGCTGGCCCTCCTGGGGCCACTCGCATGGGCTCAGGATAAGGTTACCGTCAGCGGAACTGTCGTGGAGGCCGGCACGGGAGAGCCGGTCATCGGGGCGTCCGTGCTGATCCAGGGCACCAACACGGGTGCGATGACCGATCTGAGCGGTAACTTTACGATCTCCGTCCCCCGCGGCTCCACTCTGGTGACCAGTTTCATCGGCTATCAGGATTACACGATGGTAGCCTCCCAGAGCAAGTCCGGCGTCAAGATCGTTCTGGAAGTCTCGACCGAATTCCTCGAGGAGGTCGTGGTCGTGGGTTACGGCTCCGTGAAAAAAGAGAACCTCACCGGCGCCGTGGACCAGGTGAATTCGGATGTCTTCTCCGGCCGTCCCATCGCCAACGCCACCCAAATGCTTCAGGGCGTAGTGCCCAACCTCAACATCGAACTGATTGACGGAAAGCCCGGCCGCAGTGCAGACTACAACATCCGCGGCGCCACCTCCATCGGCGCCGGCGGCTCCGCCCTCATCCTCATCGACGGTGTGGAAGGTGATCCGGTAAACCTGAACCCGGACGATATCGAGAGCGTCTCCGTCCTCAAGGACGCAGCCTCCGCCGCGGTCTACGGTTCCCGTGCCCCTTACGGTGTGGTACTCATTACCACCAAGAACCCGACAGGCGAGGGCAAGCCCAAGATCAATTACTCCAGCTATTTCTCGATTCTGACCCCCACAGCCGTTCCGGACGTAGTCACGGACGGTTATGTCTATGCTGCGCTGTTCAACGAGGCCTATTACAACGTCTCCGGCAAGTACCAGACCTCCATAAACAAGGTGCAGGCCTTCTCCCGCCAGTGGCTCGAGGAATTCCGCCAGCGTAAACTCGCCGGCATTGAGCGCACCACCGAAATCGGCCCGGACGGCGAGTATGTCTACTACGGCAACACAGACTACTACGATTTCCTCTATAAGGATTATACGACCTCCCAGACCCACAACATCTCGGTCAGCGGCGGCAGCAAGGACATGAACTACTATGTTTCCGGCCGTATCTATTCCTATGGCGGACTGTTCAACCTGAGCACGGATAAGTATAATACGATGAACCTCCGTGCCAAGCTCAACGCCAACCTGCGTCCCTGGCTCAAAGTGACTGAGAACTTTACCCTGAACAACGAATTCTACCATATACCCGCCGGCTCCAATAAGCAGAGTAGCGGTAACTTCTGGACCGCCATCAATATGGCCGGCGCCGTCAGTTCCCCGATTTTCAACCCGGACGGGACCTTGACGATGGCCGGCGCCCATTCCGTCGGTGGCCTCGTAACCGGACAGAATTATAAGAACCGCAAGGTCCGCAACTACAAGTCCACTACCGGATTGAGGGCGGAATTCTTCAACAAAACCCTCCGCCTGAACGCCGACTTTACCTATGCCGACCGGGGGAAGAACGAGCTCCAGAAGCGCACCTGCGTCCCCTACAGCACGTCGCCCGGCCAGATTACCTGGCTGGGTACGCCCGAGGTGGACGATTACCTGCAGGAATATTTCTCCCAGACGGACTACATCGCTACCAACGCTTATGCCGAGTACGAGAACACCTTCGCGAAGAAGCACTACTTCAAGGCAATGGCAGGATACAACTACGAACGGGAATCCTGGAAAGCCGTCCAGGCCAAACGCTATGACCTCCTGACCTACGACACGGACAACCTCAACCTTGCCGTGGGTGACGACATGAGCATCTCTTCCAGTGCGAGCCGCTGGCGTGTAGCCGGTTTCATGTTCCGCCTGAACTACAACTATGACGAGCGCTACCTTCTCGAGGTGAACGGCCGTTACGACGGATCCTCCAAGTTCCCGACCTATAGCCAGTGGGGATTCTTCCCCTCGGCTTCGGCTGCCTGGAGAGTCTCCAAGGAGCACTGGTGGAAAGTGGATCCCAAATGGATTACCAGCCTTAAGATCCGCGGCTCCTTCGGTGAACTTGGCAACGGTTCCGTCGGGACCTACGCCTTTATGGAGAAATTCAATTTCAGCACTATGGGTAAAGGTGCGAGCGAATGGTGCCGCTCGCTGGACGGTGTCAGCGGTATGCGCTATACCTCGGTTCCCAGCCAGATTCCGGACAACCTCACCTGGGAAACTTCCCAGACCCTGGACGCCGGTCTCGACCTCTCGATGTTCACGGGACGCATGGAATTCGTCTTCGACTGGTACCAGCGCCGTACCTATAATATGTATACAACGGGTCCCACCCTTCCGGACACCTACGGCGCAGACGCGCCTAAGGGGAACTACGCCGACATGCACACCAATGGCTGGGAGCTCACCCTCTCCTGGCACGACAGTTTCAAACTGGGCACTTCCCCCTTCGATTACGGTCTCAAGTTCACCCTGGCGGACAGCCGCGCCTTCATCGACAGGTACTACAACCCTACCAAATCTATCCAAGACTATTATGAAGGATATGAGATTGGCGATGTCTGGGGATGGCGCGTAGAAGGCCTGTTCCAGAACCAGGAGCAGATTGATACCTACTGGACGGATATCAATACCGGAGAGCCCATCCCCTACCAGCAGACCCGTATCCGTATGCACGACGACGGCATCACCCGTCCCGGCCAGGTCATCTTCTCCGACCTCAACCACAACAATATGATTGATTCCGGTTCCGACACCGTGGACGACCCCGGAGACCAGACCATTATCGGTAATACCAGCCCCCGCTTCCCGTACTCTTTCAACCTGGATTTGAGTTGGCACGGAGTCTATGTTTCCGCTTTTATCCAGGGCGTCGGAAAGCGCCTCTGGTGTCCCACCAAGGAAGGTCCGTTCTGGGGACAGTACTGCCGCCCGTACGCCCAGGCCTACAAATGGCAGCTGGACAACTGCTGGGATCCCGTCACCAATCCGGATGCCCTGCTCCCCGTCTACACCGGCTACTGCGGCATCTCCTGGCAGAATAAGCGTATCGACCGCTATATGATGGACGTTTCCTATGTCCGGCTCAAGAACCTCCAGATCGGTTACAACTTCCCCAAGAAGATTCTGGATAAGCTGAAGATGTCCCAACTTTCCATCTACTTCTCCGGAGAGAACCTCTGGACCTGGTCGCCCCTTCACAAATACACCCGGGATTTCGATGTCGTGACGGTCTGCTACGGCTCCGACACCGACATCACCAGTGAGCAGAATGGTGACGGTTACAACTATCCTACGATGAGTACCTTCAGTTTCGGGCTGCAAATTGGATTCTAAAAATGACGAAGCGATGAAAAACAAGGTTAAATATCTTCTGGCCACGCTTCTTGCTGGAGTGACGGTCTTTTCTTGCTCTATGGAAGAACCCCTCATCTCCACGACGGACAAAGCTACCGTATTCAGTTCTGAAACCGGTATCCAGGCTTACTCCTGGTCTTTGTATTCCCTGATTCCTTCGCTGAATGATGTCTTCTATCTGGAGGACTCCCACACGGATTATTGCGCCAGCAGAGGCTTCCACGATTTCTACATGAACGGTACTTACAACCCTGAGCATACTACTTCCTGGAGCTGGAACGGCCTGCGCCGGATTAACTACTTCCTGGATGCCCTCCAGAGCGAGGACTGCACCGTGAGTGAGGATGTCAAGGAGCACTACCTGGCGCTCGGCAAGTGGTTCCGCGCCTGGTACTACTACGAGAAATTATGTAATTACGGCGCCGTTCCCTGGTTCGAGCACCTGGTGAGCAGCACGGACGAGGCTACCCTCTACAAAGACCGCGATTCGCGCGACGTTGTCGTGGACCACATGATCAAGGACCTGGACTATTGCTACAAGCACCTGAAGACCACCGAGTCCGTGGGCAATTCCCTGGTGTCCAAATATGCAGCGCTGCTGCTCAAGGCCCGCATCTGCCTGTACGAGGCCTCCTGGAAGCGTTATCACAACCTTCCCAACGAACTCTACACTGATGAGCAGCTTTACCGTCTGGCCATTGACGCCTGCGATCTCATCATGAAATCCGGCAAGTTCTCCATCCATACCGATGCCGGCTCCAAGGGCGCCTACCGCAGCCTGTTCTACGATACCGAGATTCATACCGACGAAGTGATAATGGGCCTCTGCACGGATCCCGACTACGGTGTCTACAACTCCGCCAACAGGCATTTCAACTCCAACTACGGTAACGGAAACTGTATGTCCCGGGCCTTTGCCTTTACTTACCTGAACACCAACGGCGAGCCCTTCACGGACAGGGCCGGTTACAGCACCACCCTGTTCAAGGACGAGTTTACCGGCCGCGACCTCCGCTTCCGGCAGACCATCAAGTTCCCCGATTATGAAATGACCGGCGCAACGGCTCAGGACCTTGTTCCGGCCATTATCAGCCGCGAGGCCGTTACCGGATACCAGATTATCAAGTTTGTCGTTGACGACGTCAAATACAACAAAAGTTCCATCGGCATCAACTCTCTCCCGCTGATGCGCTACGCCGAGGTGCTCCTCACCTACGCGGAGGCCAAAGCGGAACTGGGCGAAATCACCAATGCCGACTGGCAGAAGACCATCGGCAAGCTCCGCTCCAGGGCCGGAATCACCGGCGGGCTCAATGTCCTGCCCACCCGGATCGACCCGTATTTGCAGACGTTATTCTATCCCGACGTGACGAATCCGGTCATCATGGAAATCCGCCGTGAGCGTGCCATCGAACTCTTTTTCGAGGGCTTCCGCACCGATGACATGAACCGCTGGGCCGAAGGCCACCTGGTCGAGGACATTCCCTGGACCGGCATCCACATCCCTGCGCTGGATGTTCCCGTGGATATCCGCGGCAAGGGCAAACAGGAATGCTACTTCACTATGAGTGAACTCAAGGACGTTCCCCAGGCCTACAAGAACATCTACGTGCAGATTTTCCCGGAAGACTCGAAGGAGCAGGGACTGAGGGCCCGTCCCAACCCTGACGGAGGTTACGACCTGGAGTGGGTGCTCGCCCTTGAGCGCATCTGGTGGCCGGACGACAGGCAGTACCTGTATCCCGTCCCTCCCCAGGTTATCCGTGAATATGCAGCCAAGGGCTATACGCTCTCCCAGAACCCCGGATGGTAAAATTTAGGATCTTTTGGCTATGAAAACCAAGATAAAAGCTATTCTGGCGTTTGCCGCCACTGCGCTGATGCTCCTTTCCTGCCACCAGAAAAGGGACTATGACTATTCCCGATGGTATGCGGATCCCGATGGGGAAAGCAGCGGGCGCCCCATCAACGTGATGTCCTTCAACTGGAGGTCCGAATCTTCGGCCGATCCCGGAGAATTCAGCTGGGACAATCGCCGCAAGGCCGTTGCCGCGATGCTCAAGGATAAGAGTCCCATCCTGATGGGCTGCCAGGAATGCCAGCCCAATCAGCGGAATCAGATTCTTGCCGATGATCCGCGCTATGCCACCATCGGCGATAATCTCGGTTACCCTAAGGATGAGCCCGAGTGCGATGTCATCTTCTATATGAAGGATTCGGTGGAGGTGCTTGAGCACAATACCTTTTTCCTAAGCCCCACGCCGGATGTTTACAGCCATCTGCCACAGTCCAACCACTACCGGGTATGTACCTGGGGCAAGATGCGGCTCAAGGCCGACGGCAGGGAGTTCTACCATTTCAATACACACGTCGATTACCTGACCGACGCCCAGGCTCCCGAGATGGATGCCCTCCTGCTGAAGATCAAGGAAATCAATACGGAGGGCCTGCCCATTTTCCTCACGGCAGACTGGAACGCCGAGGAGAATTCCGACATCTTCGACGACATCAAGGACTACGGCTTCAAGAGCGCGCGCCTGGAGGCCGTCGTCGGAGACTCCTACAAGACTTTCAACGGCTTCGGCTCCGGGTCCGAGACGCTGGACCACTGCTGGTATATGGGCTTCTCCGGGGTGAGCCGCTTTACAACCGTACGTGACAAATATGCCGGAGTGCCGTACATCTCCGACCACTATCCCATCAACATTATCCTTAATTTCTGACCGTTATGAGAAAAGTACTACGCTATGCCCTCCTCCTTGCGGCAGCCGTAACGGCCTGCAGCAAGGCGCCGGTAGTGGAAGTGACTGCTTCATTCAAACTCAACAAGGATGTGCTCCAGGTGGGTGAAGAACTGGTCATCGAAAACACATCAGAAGTCAAGAACGATATCCTGGCCTTCTGCAAGTGGGAATACGGCAATGACCAGACCGGCGAGACCGTCTTCTACGGCCTGGAACTGGACGAGCTATCTTTCACCGAACCCGGCCTCTACACCCTCTCTCTCACAGCCTATGCCGAGCAGGGCGCCGGACAGGATACTTATTCCCGCAAGATTATGGTCATCGACGAGAACGACCTTCCCTGGGCCGATTTCGAATGCCCCCAGATCATTAAAGTCGGAGAGGAGGTGGAATTCAAGGACAAGTCCATAGACCGTATCGGCGGCATAAAGACCTGGAATTGGAACATCGGAGGCATTTCATCTTCCGTCGATTCCCCGCTAATAACCTTCGACACCCCCTCGACGGGAGTCGAGGTAAGCCTTACCGTCACCGACGCCTTTGGCGCGAGCGACTCTGTCACAAAGACAATTGACATATCCCTGTAAGAGAGAATGAAGATGAAAAGATACCTGACATTCTTACTTATCCTGCTCCCCCTGTTCTCCTGTGATAAGGAGAACACAGAAGCGGAGCCTCAGAAGGATATAGCATTCGTCTCCATCCATTCTTTCGCGACCAAGGCCCAGATCGGCACCAACGCCCTTCCCGCCTGGAGCGAGGGCGATGCGGTCTCCATACTGGGCGACGCCTCTGACTCTCCTTCAGAGTTCACCCTGCTCTCCGGAGCCGGCTATTCGGTGGCCGCCTTTGAAGGCGTCGCTCCCGCAGGAGAGAAATACATAGTATGCAGCCCATCAGATGCAAAATGCGACGGGGAGATTTACCGTGGTTATCTTTCCACCCAGGTAAAGCATTCTGTACCCGTCCAGCCCCTGGGTTCGCTCCCTCTCTGGGGAGAGACCAGTGACCTTTCTTCCGTGAGTCTTGAATGCCTCTGCGGCATACTCAGACTCAATCTTAAGGGAAGCGTGTCCCTCAAGTCCATCACCCTGGATGCAGGAAAGGCCGTCTCAGGAGAGTTTATGTACAACATCAAAGCGAACATCTTCGCTATGATAGGCGGCGCCAGCGTAATCATTATGGACGCTTCCACGACCGAACTCATTGACGGCAAGGCGATTCCCTTCCATTTCATCCTCCCCCCCGGAGAGTATGAAGATATAACGCTGACCATAGTCGATGCCGACGACGAGACTTACTATGTCTCCGTCGACGAGACCGTCCAGATTGACCCCGGGACTTTTACCTGTCTATCCTACGACCTTAAAGATTTTTAACTGTAAAGCAACAATTCAATGAACCGCATCCGTATTGCATCACTTCTGGCCATCCCGGTCTTGCTTGCAACGGCAGGCTGCGAAAAGGATCCTGAAGCCGAGAAGCTCCCCGCACCGGTCCCTGTGCTGGCGTCGGCCGGAATCAACAACGCCACATTTATGTGGGAGAAGGTAAAGAATGCCGCCTCCTACCAGGTGGTCGTGAATGATAACGCCCCGCTTACTACAGAGGGCACGACGATTACCATCCAGGACCTCACTCCGTCCACTTCCTACACCCTCAAGATGAAGGCCCTTGCCGCGGAAGGAAGCAGCGAGTGGCTGGATTCTGATTGGAGCGACCCGGTCACTTTCTCCACTGCCGGCAAGAAAGCCCTCCAAAAGCCCGTGCTTACGGTCTCAGACGTTATTTCCGGAGGCTTCACCGTTTCCTGGAAGGCTGTCAAGAATGCGGGCTCCTACATATATATAGTAGGAGACGCCGCAGAGATTGAAACCGAAGAGACTTCCTTTACGGCCGACGGCCTGAAGCATTCTACCAAGTATGTGGTGAAGGTAAAGGCCGTTCCCAGCGCCGCCCAGGCGGATTTTGCCGTCGAAAGCGAATGGGCCGAGACCGAGGTCACTACCGAGGGCGTCGCGACCCTTGCGGCTCCCGTCCTGGCTTCCTCGGATGTCCATACCAACGGCTTCACCATTTCCTGGGCAGCCGTCCCCGGAGCCGGCAAGTACAATTACAAACTGGACGGAGGCACCCTCCAGAGCACGGCCAACACCTCCGTGGTGTTCAACTCACTCGTCGCGCTTTCCGACCATACGGTCGAGGTCCAGTCAGCCCCTTCGGATGCGAACGCGAGCAACTATGAGCCCAGCCCCTGGACCAGCATCCAGGTAAAGACGCTCGACCTGGTGGTCCTCGCCGCTCCTCAGTTGAAGGCCTCCGACATTAAGGCGGATTCCTTCGTGGTCAGCTGGCCCGCCGTTCCCAATGCCGGCAAATATATGTGCTCCATAGGCGACGCGGCCGCTACGGCAACGACCGCCACATCCTTCACCTTCACCGGCCTGACGGCGGAAACCACCTACAGCGTCAAGATATATGCTGCGCCCGCAGAATCGCAGACCGGGACCTACAAGGCCGGAGAGGCCTCGTCCATCACGGTTACCACCAAGAGCGCCCCGAGTTCTGACGACAAGGGAGGCGACCTTTCCGATTTCACTGAAAAGCCCATCTTCTAAAGAGCAGCGAATATGAAAAAGTTTGCATATATCATCATGGCGGCCAGCGCTGCTGCACTTGCATTTTCCTGTGCGAAAGAAATCGAGATGACTGAGCCGGAGGGCGAATCTTCACTCCTGACCTTCACCGCCATAGCGGGCCAGACCAGGACAGAAATCTCAGAAGGCCATACAGTGTGGTCAGAGGGCGACCAGATAAAAGTCTTCTATACCGGCGGCAGCGCCGTCGCGTCCATAAAGACCGGAGAAGGAAGCTCGAGCGCGACCTTCCAGGCCGCTGTTCCCGGCGGAGACAGCTACTATGCCGTGTATCCGGCAGCACTGGAGTCTTCGTCTTCCGCCGCCGGCGTAATAAGCATAGAAATTCCCAAGGTCCAGAGCGGCATCTTTGGTGACGGACACGTTGCAGTAGCCAAGGGTGTGGACAAGACCTTCCATTTCTTCAATTCCAACTCCTTCCTGAAGATTACCCTTCCGAAGGCCGGATATACCCGCATAGTGGTTGAAAGCCCGGCGGGGGCCCCCCTCTGCGGAACCCTGATCGCCGATCTTACCGGCGGCAGCCCTGCCATTACGCCAGAATCCGGGGCCTACTCCTCGGTTGAGGCCGCTTCGCCTTCCGGTTTCCCTGCAGGGGATGTGTATCTCAGCGTTTTCGGCGAGGTTACCCATTCAGCAGGTCTCCTGGTAAGGTATTACGATGCCTCCGGAGAGAAGGGCGGCTTCTATCTGAACAAGGAGGTTCAGACCGAACTTTCCGTGATCCACAGTTTCGGTGAAATGGACCTCAGCGGCGATTACTTCGTCTCTCTCGAGGGTGCTGGCAACAAACTGGGCCTGAGCGAGGCCAACGCGATGGACCTGGACGCTTTCAAGGCCTTTATGAACAGTCCTGAAGACGAAACCAGTTTTGCCGCCTGGGCCGCCAGCCTGAATGGCGCCACCATCCACCTGGCTTCCGGAACCTATGATTTGGACGATGCGTTGCTGGTCGCTTTCCCCGGAGTAGAAGCTCCGATTAATATCTGCTTCGTGGGTGATAATACCGTCATCACCGGCAACGAATTGCACCGGCTTCTCACCGTCGGCGAAAACGCGAAGGCCTCCTTCAAGAACATCCGTTTTGAGAACGGCATCAGCTACGTGTCCCGGAATGCTCCGGTATTGATTCAGGAAGGAGGAGAAGCGTCCTTCGAAGGCTGCGTCTTCAACAAGAACGCCAATAAGAATGAAAACGGTACCGGTTTCAACACCGGTGGCTGCGTCTATGCAGAGGGGGGGACAGTGCTCTTCTTCGACAACTGCGAGTTCACCCAGAACAAGGGCTCATACGGAGCGACGTTCCTTACAAAGGGAGAGGCAACTATCAAGAACAGCCTTTTCCAATACAATAACGGCACGTGGCCTGGCAGCGCCGTGTATGTGGATAGCAGTGCAGCTGTTGTCGAGATGTTCAATTGTACCATTGCGGACAATACCGTTACCCCGGAGGCGGATAAGAAACCCGACGGAGGTGCGATTGCCGTTGTCCACGGCGAATTGACGATGACCGATTGCTCCCTCCTCCGCAACAGCATTCCCGGCCGCCGTGGCGGCGCCCTCCGTGCAGAGAATCAGAGCCACGTAAAGTTGGTCAACTGCACGGTGAAAGACAATACCGCTGATTGGGGCGGCGCCATCAATCTCATCAACGATGCTACCATTGAGATAGAGGGGGGGCTGTTTGAAGGGAATTATGCCAAGGGAGGCGGTTGCATCCTGTCGAGTACAGGTACCAATAGCCTCATTGTCAAAGATGCCCTGTTCAAGGGAAATTACCTGCCCAAGGGCGGCCGCTTCGGTGGTGCCATCCGGCACGAAAGCGAAGGCGAACTGACCATCCTGCGCACGAGGTTCGAAGGAAACTATACCGAATATAACGGTGAAGACGAGTCCTTCGGCGGCGCGGTATCCGTTGCCTACGGCCAGGGAGATGCGAAGGTGACCATCTCCGACTGCGTCTTTATCGGCAACCACACCAAGTCCGGCGGCGGCTCGGCCCTTAGCTATCAGTCCCATAATGTTGACGGCGGCTGTTCCGGCTGGATGAAGGTAAGCAACACGCTATTCCAGGACAATTACTGCGAATACAGCGGAGATAACAACAACAACTATGGCCGCCACGGCGGCGCGGTCCGTCTGGGACATGACGGTACGGACAGTTTCTTCGATAACTGCATCTTTATCAACAACTATACGGGCACATTGAACAAGGAGGTCAAGAGCTCCTACGGCGGAGCCATTACCTACTATGCCGACGGTATGGGTTATTTCAACAACTGCCGTTTCGAGAACAACCGCGCCACGCGGGGCGGTGCCATCTCCGTCTGGAACTGCGTAGAGAGCGGTATCTTCCTGAACGGCTGTTCCTTCAGCGGGAACTGGATTTCTTATAAGAACGGCACGAGCATCTACTTCGAGAAGGCCAAGTACTTCTGCATGAACAACTGCAGCTTCGCGGACAACACTTATACCCAGAACTCCGGAGAAGATGACGGCAGCTGGATCTATGTGAACGGCGATACGGACAAGGTGCTTGAGGAATGCGTCATCAGCAACTGCTCACTCATCGGTTCCTGCCGTACCTCCGCCTCTCTCGATCCGCTCGCTGCCCAGGAACTCATCCACCTGAACAAGATTAAGGACGGAAAGAATTACGCCCTGGTCAACAATATCCTGGTAGCGGGCAACGACCAGTATTCCTGGTGGGCCAATGACTCCGGTATCAACGGCTTCTACAATGTTCTCACCAAGAAGGGAGGCAACAGTAGCTACAGCGGCTCCGGAGACGTAGAGGGCAAGTCCTCAGCCGACCTCGGTGCCCTTGCCTGGGATGAGACCAACCTCGTATGGACTTGGAACGGAACCCTTGCCGGCGGCTTCTCCGGCATTACCGCAAGCGCCTTTGCTTCCGCATTGAACACCGCCAGCCCCGACTTCAAGAACTGGCTGCAGGAAATCGGTGCACTCGACAAGGACCAGCTCGGCTCTTCCCGCGGCAACGGTTCCTGGTGGCCGGGGGCATATCAGAAATAATATCACTAATAATTATAGTACTATGATGAAAAATGAAACATTAATCACATGCCGCAAAGGTATTTATGAAAGCCCTTATGCGGGCGTCATCCACCTTGAACAGAGGATGACAGTGTTGGCCAGTAACGGCGAAACACAGAATTACGATTCCAGCGATATCTGGACTTTTGGTTCTGATAATGAGTAGGAGGCACAATTATGAAACGATTTTTCAACGCATTCCTGTGCATTCTTTGCACCGCACTTCTCTTTTCCTGCAGCAAGGAAATCGAGAATGAAGTTGTAACCGACAACGAGAACCCCGAAGAGGTCGTCGTCCCGGAAGGCTATACCCTGATGGAATTCACCGCCGTTTGCGAGGAGACTAAGACCGCGCTGAACGGCGCCAATACCGTCTGGAGCGAAGGCGACCAGATCAAAGTCGTCCTTGACGACGGCACTGCAGTTACTGCAGACCTTACCGACGGCGCCAACACCACTACCGGAACCTTCGCCGGCTTGGTTCCCAGCGGCAAAACCGGTTTGTACGCAGTTTATCCTGCCGCAGCCTATTCCTCCGTATCCGGTTCAACCGTCAATGTAGCAGTTGCAGCCGAACAACCCGGAACGTTTGCCGCAGGCAATATTGCGGTTGCCAAGGTGGGAGAAGGCAACAATATGGCCTTCAAGAACGTCAACGCATTCCTTGTGTTCCAGCTCAAGGCCGGTTCTGGAGTTACCAAGGTTGAGGTCACCAGTGTCGACGGCAGCGCTCTCGTGGGCACTGTCCCTGTTGACTGCTCCGGAGCCACGCCGGCCGCCGGTGCGGCTACCAGCCCCGCCTCTACGGTCTCTATGACCACGAATGGTGCCGGAACCTACTACATGTCCATCGCTTCCGGTGCCACCCATGCCAAAGGACTTACGATGACCTACTTTACGGGCTCGGGTCCTTACACAGAGACCGGTGTATACTACCTCAACAAGAATATGACCATCGCGGCCAATGCCATGTACACGCTCGGCGAGGTAGAGACGGATAAGAACTATTACGTCACCGTCGCCGGCGCAGGCAAACATACCGGTATGGACTGGACCAATGCCTTCAGCAAGGAAGATATGTGGAAGAGGATTACTCTGACGGACGCCCAGCAGATAGACACGGTAACGACTGGAGTCCCTCAGGGAACCACTGCCGCAAAAATCGCAGCCATCAACGGCGCTACCTTCCATATGGCAGGCGGTACTTATGATTTCGGAGATGACCCGAGAATCGCTTTCAATATGAACGATCCTGTCGCGCTTACCCTCAAGGGCGGTTACAACGCCTCCACCGGCGCCCGCGACCTGGCCAGCAATGCCACCATCATCACCGGCAACCGTGACGATTTGGCTGATCCCGTTACAGGCCACATCTGCCTGAAACTCAGGTACAATATGAATATCACTCTGGACGGTCTCCACTTCGAGAACGGCCTGTCGTCTTCCGACAAGGGCGGCGCCCTGAACTGCTACGGCACCGATCTCAACGTCACCCTGGTGGACTGCGTCATCAGCAACAACAAGAATATCGTTGACGGTGCCGACAAGAACGGAGCAGGTCTCTACCTTGAGACAGTCGGATCCTGCACGGCCACGCGCGTCACGTTCAGCAATAACACCTCGCTGCACGCTCCGGCACTTTACGTCTATAGCTCCGACATAACCCTTAACAATTGTACTTTCAGCGGCAATACTGCCTCCAACTGGGGCGGCATTGCCCGTATCCGTCAGGATAACCCCGTATGCATTTTCAACAACTGCACATTTGACGGGAACAGCGCAACCAACGATTCCGGCGGCGTGTATGCCGATGCAGGAACCACAACCTTCAACAACTGCTCCTTCACCGGGAATCACGGCGGCGGAGTCGGCGGCGCCCTTACCTTGGCCGGAACCAGCACCGTGAATATCAGCGGCGGTTCCTTCAAAGGTAACTATGCCGGCACTGAAGGCGGTGCAATCCGTATTACAAGCGGCACTCCTACACTCAACATCGAGAACTGCACCTTCGGCGGCAGCCAGGCCGGCGAACCGAACTATTCCGGCAGAGATGGCGGCGCCCTTTCACTGAATGTCGGTACCACCACCATTACAAACTGTAATTTCATCGGCAATCATGCATACTATGACACCTGTGAGAGGAAGGATACAGATGTTGCGTTCGATGATGTAACCGATGTGGGTTACGGCGGAGCCATCGATTGCTTCAACAAGGCCAGTCTCACCCTTTCCGGAGGCACCTTCTCGGGGAACGTCGCCTGGAGAGGCGGCGCCATGAACATCAGTTCTTCCGCGGCTGTCAATCTGAACGGTGTCACCTTCACCGCCAACGGAACCGCAGAAGCGACCCGTGCCGGCGGTGCCATCTTCGGCAAGAGGAATTTCACTATTACCAACTGTACCTTTGGCGGCGCGAATGCGGCCGACGGCAACAAGGCCAAGTTCGGCGGTGCCATCAATCACATAAAACACGACGGTAAGAATGGCCTCCTGACGGTTAATGGCGGAACATTCCGGAACAATGTGGCCAACAATTGCGGCGGTGCCATCTGCGAGGAGTCCGCAGCGATTATCGATCGTCACAACGGTCAGGGTACACTGTTCCAGGATAATTGGGTAACCGCGGATGATGCTAATGAATGCGGCGGCGGTGCCATCTGGGCGGAAACCTACAGCAGTAGCGACAATAAAAGAGTGGATGTCAATTATGCCGTCTTCAAGGGCAATGAGGCTTTCAGCGGCGGTGCCTGCTATGTCTATGGCGACAATTCCAAGATTTATATGAGTTACTGCACCTTCGGCGGGGAGAATTCCGGCGATGCCAATTATGCCCGCGGAAACAGCGGCAACGGCGGCGGCGGCACCCTCTTCATGAGAGACCACAATACCTATGCCACGCTCTTGGAATGCACCATCACAGGCGACCATGCCAGGCGATTTGGAGGTTCCGTCTTTGCCAACACCAAAAAAGATTTTGATGCCAAAGGCTGCACCTTTAATGGCTGCTATTCCAGCAGCGGCTGGGGCGGCGCCATCGTTACCAGGAAAGGATCAATGGGAAACACCCGAATTCATGGAGGATCCTTCATCAACTGCCACTCCAACTGCGGCGGAGCCATCCTTTGCCGCATGTCAGCAGGTAATTTGATTTTTACCGATTATAACGGAGAGGGAACCTTGTTCCAGGGCAATTATTCCGACAAAGCAGGCGAGATTTACCAGGGCGGTGCCATCGAGCTGGAAGGTGCGGCTACCGTAACTGATGGAGTCAGTTCGCTCCGTGTTACCATCTGGAAGTCGCGCTTCGTCGGCAACTATGCAGGCAAGGGCGGCGCCATCTATGCCTCGTCTGCAGGCAAGCCTGACATCTACATCGACCGCTGCTCGTTCGATGGCAACTACATTACCAGGAGATGGGGGCCCGTTCTCGCTACCGACGGTTTGAACCGCTTCCAGATGAACAATTGCACCATCAGGAACTCCTATACCACCAGCTCCGATGCCGAAGAACAGACCGACCTGAGGCCTTCATGGATCGCCCTCGACGGTATGCCTGATGACGGTCTTGTGACTATCAGCAACACCACCATCATCGGTGACGTTCAGTACAGCAGCGACGGCAGTTCCTTTACTCCGCTGCCCAGCGGCAACGCCCTCGTGGCCATCTGGGGCAACCAGCCCAACTACCTGATCAACAACATCATCGTTCCGAACACGGCTTCGGTGACCGCAGTTATGGGAACCGGCAGCGAGGATGTCAAACTCCGCTACAACCAGCTGGGCACTGTGTCCAACGTTTCGCAGGACGACCTCGGCGGCAACGTCACGGGCCTCACCGCCTCCAGCATCGGCAATCTCAGCTGGACCAATAACTGCTGGCAGTGGAACGGCACTATCGGCGGCAACGCCCCGGCCATGACCACGGCCTCCGATGTTCTCGACCGTCTCAATGCCCTCAATGCCGCGTATATCACCTGGATCGCTTCTCCTGACGACCACTTCGACTACTACGGTGTGAACCGTGGCGACGGCTCCTGGTGGCCGGGTGCATATCAGCCGGCGAACTAATCATTCATGAAGGGGATTGTACTTAAAGCTTATTTGACAATCCTGTGTTTTGCAGGCACCCTTATCGCATCGGCACAGGACATTCGCCTCTCCGGTACGATAAGGGATGCAAAAACAGGCGAAGGCATAATCGGCGCTACGGTGGTGGTGCAGGGCACTGCCACCGGAGCGGCTGCCGATTTGGACGGCAATTATTCCCTGACGGTTCCGTCCGGCTCCCGTATGGTGGCCGGTGCCATGGGATATACTGATTATACTTTTGTGGCCGCATCCGGAATGGAGTCCCTGGACATCCTTCTGCAGCCGTCGGCCGAGCTCCTCGAAGAGCTGGTAGTGGTGGGATACGGTTCCGTACGGAAGGAGAACCTCAGCGGAGCCGTGGATCAGGTGTCTTCCGAAGTGTTCGCAGGAAGGCCCGTAAACAATGCCACCCAGATGCTTGTAGGATCAATCCCCAATCTGAACATCACCCTCGCTGACGGCAAACCCGGCCGTTCGGCGTCGTATAACATTCGCGGCGCGACTTCCATCGGCGGCGGTGGAAGCGCGCTAGTGCTCATCGACGGGGTTGAAGGGGATCCTTCCCTTATCAACCCCAACGACATAGAGAGCGTATCGGTGCTGAAGGATGCTGCATCCTCATCCATTTACGGTTCCCGTGCCACCTACGGCGTAGTCCTGATCACCACGAAGAATCCCGACAGGAACAAGGACCGTTTCTCCATCGCTTACAGCGGGAATTTCTCATTCCTTCAGCCGACTGCCGTTCCGGACGTCGTTGACGACGGCTATGTTTACTCCCGCCTGTTCTATGATGCGTGGTACAATTTCAACCGCGCGCAGCCTTCCGGAATAAACAAGTCGCAGGCTTTCTCCCGCGTATGGCTGGACACGTTCCGCCAGCGGAAAAAGGACGGGATTACCCAGGCGGCCACAATCAACGAATCCGGCCAGTACGTCTATTACGGCAACACCGACTACTACGACGTGCTGTACAGGGATTTCGTATCTTCACGCACCCATAATGTTTCCGTAAGCGGTTCTTCCGGGGCACTGGACTACATCGTGTCCGGACGTCTGTACAGTTACGACGGCCTCTTCAATTTCAATCCGGACGTATATAATACCATGAATATACGCGGAAAGGCAAAGGCTCAGGTTCTTCCCTGGCTCTCCTTGACGGAAAACATGGAATACACTTATGAAAAGCAGCATCTGCCTTCTGCCTACATCGGAGAAGGCAGCGGCAATTTCTGGCGTTCCATTGCGGATGAAGGGCATCCGAGTTCCCCGGTATTCAATCCTGACGGCACCCTGACCAAATCGGGCGCTTATGCGATAGGCGGTCTTGTGACCGGCAATAATTACGAAGACCGTCTCATAAAGAATTTCAAGACCACTACGGCGCTTAAAGCCGTTTTCCTGGAAAACACACTCAGGCTTAACGCCGATTTCTCCTTCTCTTCGAGGGACAAGCACGAAAACAAGAAGCAGACTGTAATTCCCTACAGCGAAGTATTCGAGGAAATAACATATCTGGGCAATCCGTTTACGGACGACAGGATGTCGGAGTATTATTCTACACACGAGTATCTTGCCACCAATGTGTACGCCGAATATGAGAATACATTTGCCTCAAGGCACTACCTGAAGGGACTGCTCGGCTACAACTACGAAAAGAGGGCGGACCAGAACGGAAAATTCACCCGCTACGGACTCCTCACTCCTGATGTTACGAATATCAACCTCGCCGTGGGCGACGAAATGATTATGACGGCGGCGGAGACCAAGTGGAACGTCGCGGGTTTCTTTGCGAGGATAAACTATTCCTACGACAACCGTTACCTGCTCGAACTGAACGGCCGGTACGACGGTTCCTCCAAGTTCCCTGTCTATTCGCAGTGGGGATTCTTTCCGTCGGCTTCCGTAGCATGGAGGCCTTCGATGGAGCGTTTCTGGAAGGTCAACCCGAAGATAATCTCCAGCCTTAAGCTCCGATTCTCCTATGGTGAACTGGGCAACGGCAACGTGGAGGCCTACTCATATCTTGAGAAATTCGCTTTCGGCAACATGAATACCATGATCCTGGACGGAGTCTCAAGGGCGCGCTATACCACAATCCCCTCCCAGATCCCCGACAACCTGACCTGGGAAACCGCACGTACGATTGACGGAGGGTTGGATATCTCGTTCCTGAAGGGGAAAATCAATTTCTCCGCCGACTATTACGTCAGGAAATCCTACGACATGTTTACCGTGGGCCCCACGCTCGCGGACACATACGGCGCTTCGGCTCCAAAGGGTAACTATGCCGATATGAGCACCTACGGATTTGAGCTGTCACTTTCCTACGACGACGCTTTCAGGGCTGGGGGCCATGATCTTAACGTAGGAGTCAAGGCAACTCTTGCCGACAGCCGTTCATGGATAGACAGATACAACAATCCTACCGGAGACCTGGACGACTATTATGCAGGCTGCGAAATAGGAGAACTCTGGGGTTATGTCTGCAACGGACTGTTCCAGAACCAGGAGCAGATAGACAATTATTATGGCCCGGGCGATCCTTATGTGAACACCAAGTTCCCGCTTTCGAGCGGATATGTCGTCTGCCCCGGCGATATAATAGTCGAAGACCTGAACGGCAACAAGATTATCGACAGCGGTGCCTGGACGGTGGATAATCCGGGCGACCGCAGGATAATTGGCAATACAAGCCCCCGTTTTCGCTATTCATTCTCCCTCAACCTGGAGTGGAACGGTATTTTCGCGTCGGCATTCTTCCAGGGAGTGGGCAGGCAGGACTGGTATCCCAGCAAGGAATCTCCGTTCTGGGGACAGTACAACCGTCCCTACAATCAGGCCTTCAAGTGGATGTTGGGCAACTACTGGACAAAAGACAACCCCGACGCCTATCTCCCCAAATACACCGGTTACTACAATCCGTTCCTCGCCGGAATCCCCATTTCCCGTTATGTCCAGAACGCGGCTTACCTGCGCCTGCAGAATCTCCAGGCCGGATACAACCTCCCCAAAAAGTGGATAAGCCGGGCAGGATTCGGCGGCGTAAGCATCTTTTTCTCCGGAGAGAATCTCTTTACCTGGTCGCCGTTGTACAGATGGACCAGGGACTTCGACGTCGTCACAGTGACTCAGGGATCCGACGGAGACATCACCACCGACAATATGGGCGACGGTTTCAACTATCCTACCATGCGGACGTTCAGCCTTGGTATAACCATCAATTATTAGGAGGGACGGGATATGAAAACAATCCGCACATATATATTCATGGCCCTGATGGCTGTAACGGCGCTCTCCTGCTCCCTGTATGAGAAACCGGAAGCCTATGCCAGCAAGAAGGAGATATTCTCTTCGGAAGAAGGGCTCCATTCCTATGCATATTCATTCTACTGGGCACTTCCTTCGCTCAATTCAATCCCAATCTGCGAAGCCTCCAACGTTGACTATGCCGCCTGCCGCAGTTACTCCGGTTTTTACTGTGAGGGAGCATATTCCGCCGAGTCGGTAACTTCCTGGGACTGGGGCGAACTCAGGAAGATCAACTATTTCCTGGACGGCCTCCACAGCGAAGACTGCACGGTAAGCGATGATATAAAAAACCACTACGAAGGCATAGCCAGGTGGTTCAGGGCATATTTTTACTACGGAAAGCTCACCGCTTTCGGACCTGTTCCGTGGTTCGACCACTGCCTTAAGAACAACGAACTGGACGAAATGTACAAGAACAGGGACTCCAGGGACGTAATCATAGGGCATATAATCGACGACCTTGATTTTGCCTACGATAATATCCGTACGGTGAGTTCCGAAGGGAACACCATGATTTCCAAATATACGGCCCTGGCCCTCAAATCAAGGGCCTGCCTTTTCGAGGCCAGCTGGAGGAAGTATCATGGTGAAAGCGGCACCGTCTATACGGCGGAGCAGCTTTATCAGGAGTGCATCGATGCTTCCGAACTGCTGATCGAGTCCAAAGTCTTTTCCCTGAACAAGACCGCTTATACAGACGCATATATCACCACCACCGGTTCCTACCGGAGCCTGTTCTACTCCAGGGATGTCGTCACGTCCGAGGTTATCCTCGGGCTGCAGTCGTCCCTTTCGGAGAACGTGACCGGAAATGCCAACAGGCAGTTCAATTCCGGTTCGTACGGCAACAGTTATTGCCTTTCAAGGGCGTTCGTGTTCACCTACTTGCGTTCCAACGGCCTTCCGTTCACGGACCAGGAGAATTATACGGCCATTTCCTTCAAGGACGAGTTCTCAAGCCGTGACGACAGGCTCCGCCAAACCGTGAAGGGCCCTTCATACAGGATGAACAGCGGTTCCGCCATGAATAAGGTCGCCGATATCGTGAACAATGTGGCACCTACAGGATATCATCCCATAAAATTCGTGGAAGACGCCGCCTCCAAAGACAACAAGGCCAAGAACGAGAACTGCTATCCAGTGTTCCGTTATGCGGAGGTCCTGCTCAACTATGCCGAAGCCTGTGCGGAAACCGGCACTATAACCGCATCCGTATGGCGTAAGACAATCGGTGCAATCCGGGAACGGGCGGGGATTAATGATTCCAACGGTGCCCTGAGCGCCCTGCCTACCAAAATAGACAACTATCTCAAGCAGACTTTCTATCCCGATGTCACAAACCCTGTCATTCTGGAGATACGGCGCGAACGGGCGATCGAACTGGTATATGAAGGATTCCGTGTGGACGACCTGAACCGCTGGGCGGAAGGCAAGTGCTTCGAGACGGTTCCCTGGACAGGAATCCACTTCGCTGCGATGGACACTCCCATCGACATAAACGGGGACGGAACCAGCGACTACTATTTCACCGAGAAGGGCGTCTTCGAGATTCCTTCCGAATACAAGAGTATCTATGTCAACATTCTATCCAGCGGAAGTTCAGAACAGGGGCTTTATGCCGATTCCAACCCGGCCGGGGGCTTTGACCTGCGGTATGAACTCGCGCTTAACCGTAAATGGTACGATGACGGCAGGCAGTATCTAAGTCCGATTCCCGCCCAGATAGTACGCGACTATGCGAACAGGGGCTATAAAATCGATCAGAATCCCGGATGGTAATCATGAAAAGGACAGGCATCATAATACTGTGCGCCATCTCGCTGCTCGGCTGCGCCAAACTTGGCAAGGACGGCCGGATAAAGCAGGAGATAGACTGGAGCGAGTGGTACTTCGACGACGAAACCGGCGAGGCCGATAAGCCATCCGTGATGGTAATGTCTTTCAACGTGCGCTACGGGACAGCCGTCGAAGCGAATGAGCAGGACTCATGGAACAACCGCAGGGACGCATGCTGCGCAATGGTCAACACCCTTCGCCCGGTAACGATGGGCGTCCAGGAATGCATGTTGTTCCAGCGCGATTACCTGAAGAACCACTGCCCGGATTACGAAGTGGTCGGCGTGAGCAGGGACGGCAGCGAAGACGGAGAGCAAACCGCAATTTTCTACCTGAGGGATTCGGTTTCCGTAACTGACTGGGGGTCATTCTGGCTCTCTGAGACGCCGGACGTGGTGAGCAAACATAACTGGGCCGGGAACTACCGCACCGCAACCTGGGTGAAAGCGACTCATATAAAGACAGGCAACATCTTTTTCCATATCAATACACATCTCGACCTCAAGGAAGAGGTGCGGGGTTTCGAAATGGAGGTGATAATGGATTTCATCTACGCAAACTGCGGCTCATACCCTGTGGTGCTTACCGCCGACTGGAATACTGGAGAAAACGACGAGATTTTCTCCGATATGTACCTTACATTCCAGAATGCCCGCGCCACTGCGGTAACCGGAGACGCCTATGGTACGACCAACTGGTTCGAAGCTCCTACGAAAGAGCGTCTCGACCATATTTTTTACCGCGGATTTACCTCCTGCAGGAAGTTCATTACGGTTATTCAGTCCTGGGAGGGTCACAAGTTCATTTCCGACCACTACCCAGTCTATGCAATCCTACAATTTTAACTGATTATGAGAAAGAGCGTATTCGTCATTATTGTATCGATTCTTGCCCTGGTTTCCTGCAAAAAGGAGCTTGTTGTCAAAGCGGATTTTACGGTTGACAAGCAGACATGCAAAGTGAACGAGGAAATAATTGTCAAAAACTGTTCCTCTGCAATCAATACCACCATCGGACTGTGTAAATGGGAATGGGACGGTAAGGTGAGCCATGAATACGAAATCGGCAGGATAAGCTTCGCTTCGGCTGGAGACTATACCATAACCCTCACCGTGTATGCCGAAGAAGGCTCGGCTTCGTCCAGTATCTGTTCGCGCACTGTAAAGGTAGTGGATGAAAGTACGGGACCCGATGATCCTGACGATCCGAACAATCCGGACCCCGGCGTTACCGACAGGCATTACTACGTCACGGTCGATGGATGCGGAACTCTCGAAGGCGACAGCTGGGAAAACGCCATGAACGCTGCCAAGCTGTGGGAAAAGATCCATACCGACGGTATCGATGCCAATGCCGACGCTGCCAGGATAGCGGCTATAAACGGCGCTACTTTCCATCTTGGCGCAGGCGATTACGAACTGAACTCCAATCCTGTGCTGGCATACAATCAGAGTTCCCCCGTCACTCTCACATTCAAGGGAGACTATCCTTCCGAAGGCGGTGACACGCAGAACCGTGACGGCTCCTGCAGGGCCTGCTTTACCGGGAACGGCACACATGTGGCCCTGGCCCTCAGAGGCAGGATAAATGTCACCTTCGACGGAATCGGCTTCATCAATTCATACGGCACCTCCGATGAGGATGCTGTTGGCACGGCCGCAGCCCTGGACTGCGACGGTAAAGACGAAGCCGGATACGCGAATGCCGAGATAAGCGTCTCCATGACCCACTGCTGGGTCAAGGGCAATACCAACAAGTCCTTCAAGACTGAGACCCACGACGATGAATGGGGCGCCGGCATCAGGCTGAGGAATGTGAAGTCCTTTGTGGCGGATTCCGTTACTTTTGCCCATAATACATCCCATGCCGGGGCAGCCATCTGCTTCCGCGGGACAGACGCCACCCTGACCGATTGCTCATTCTTCGACAATGAGGTTTACCATAAGGCAGGTGTGGCCTATGTTTCCGGTGAAAGCGATGTCAAATTCACGAACTGCACTTTCGAAGGTAATTCGTCCCGGGAGGGAGCGGGAGGCGTATTCTATCAAAACAGCAGGTCTTCCCTCACGCTCACCGGATGTACGTTTACCGGGAACAAGGCGTTGAACGGCGACGGAGGAGTCATCCTTGCCGTTTCCGGCCGTGTTCAGATTGAAGGAGGCCTGTTCTCCGGCAATGAGGCCGCCGGCTATGGCGGCGTAATCTACGCCGAGACCGGAAGCGAACCCGTAGGCGTCAGGATTGTCAAGAACGGCGGCGAAAGGCCACAGTTCCTGAACAACTCGGCAAGCGGCAAAGGTGGTGTCATGTGGGCCAGCACCCAAAGCCAGAATGAAGACAAGAATGTAGAGATCAGCGGTGCTGTTTTCAAGGGCAATAACGCCATTGCCGGCGGGGCCCTCTATATCGCGGGAAAGAATTCCGGACTTAACGTTACCGACTGCGATTTCGGAGGACCCGGGGAGGGGGATCCCAACCACTCCACCGGAACTCCCAGCGGCAGTGACTACGGAGCCGGCTCCATATACCTCCAGGACAGGTCCTACTCCACTCTTAGGAACTGTACCTTTACCGGAGAACACGCCCAGCGCTGGGGCGGATCCATCTACATGAATACCGACAAGGGTTCACTTACCATCGACAACTGTATTTTCACCGGTTGTCACACAAACCTTTCCGGCGGAGCCATCATAGCAGGTTTCAAGAATTACGGAGAGCTGACCATAAATGGCGGTGCCTTCATCAACTGTTATTCCACCGACGGAGGTGCCATCCTGGTAGACGGAAAGAGTGGTGCGACTCTGAAAATCTACAAGTGGAACGATACGGAAGGAACTTTGTTCCAGGGCAATCATGTCAACAAAAAGGTTAACACGGAAGAGGGCGGAGCGGTAAAGATTCAGCACCAGGTTTCAGTTAAGATGTTCGGGACCGCGTTCAAGGACAACTATGCCGGTAAAGGCGGAGCGATATATGTTACCGATGATAAAGGGCAAGCCTCAGTTTATCTTGATGCATGCTCTTTCGATGCCAACTACATCACATACAGATGGGGGGCATGTATTTACGCCTGGAATGCAAGCGAATTCCATATCAACAATACCTCCATGAGGGGTTCATACACAACCAACGCTGACCCTGCCGACGTTAACAATGCCCGGCCGGCCTGGATCTATTTTGATAGCGTTCCCGGCATCACCAGCATCTCCAACAGCACCATTATCGGAGATCCGCAGTACTATGACGGTACCACCTTTACCCCGCTTACGGACAATCACACCTGCCTGGTCTGTACAAGTACGCAATTGTACCTTACCAACAGTATCATCCTTCCCGAAACTCCGTCCATCCACTCGGTGGAAGGAGACTATGCCGACGGCAACCACGAGATTATTGACGCATATTATTCCTATTACAGCGATCTGTATGGATATATGACCGTTACGGACAGCGGTGGAAACACCGGTGGCCTGTCAAGGAGCAGCATAGGGGGACTGTCATGGGAAGAAGGATGCTGGAACTGGAATGGACAGATGGGCGGAAAGGATGTGACAAAAGCATCAAGGGACGACATCTATGACCATATGAACCAGTACTCCCCCAGCTTTTTGTCCTGGCTGGGAAGAGACTTTGACTTCGACCAACGCCATTTCGAGCGCGGTGTAGCGTTTTGGTGGCCGGGAGCTTATCAGGCGAACTGATTTCGATTAAAAAGCACACACTTATATGAAACTGATTATCAGAACCATCATTATTACCCTTTGCGTTGCGGCGCTGCATTCCTGCGCCAAGGAGATTGAACAGGAGGTAGAGACCCCCGGGGACGAGATTGTCTCCGAGGGCTATACCCTACAGACTTTCTCCGCCATAAGCGAGGATACGAAGACTTCCATCAGCGGCGGCAACACCGTCTGGAACGAAGGCGATCAGATACGGGTCGTTTTCAGTGATGGTTCTGCATCCGATCCGTTCACGCTTACAGGCGGTGCAGGCACGAACACGGCGGAGTTCACCGGTCTCGTGCCGAACGGGAAGAGCGCGGTGGCGGCGGTTTACCCCGCCTCGGCCTACTCGTCTGTCTCGGGCACTACCGTGAGGGTATCCGTTCCGGAAGAGCAGCCCGGCACTTTCGCAGCCGGCAACGTCGCAGTCGCGAAGGTCGGAGCGGAAAACGACATGAGTTTCAAGAACGTAAACTCGTTCCTGGTGTTCCAGCTCAAGGCAGGCAGCGAAGTGAGCAAGGTTGAGGTATCGAGCGTTGACGGGAGCGCCCTGTCGGGCACCGTGCAGGTGGATTGCTCGGGCGCGGCCCCGGAGGCGGGAGCTGTAACCGGCCCCGCATCCACGGTGTCGATGACCACGTCCGGAGCAGGCACATATTATATGTCGATAGTTCCGGGTTCCACCCACTCTAAGGGCCTGAAGATGACCTACTACACCGGCACCCCCGGCAACTACACGGAGACCGGCGTGTATTATCTCAACAGGAACCTCACCATAGCGGGCAACTATATGTATGCGTTCGGCGAGGTGGAGACCGACAAGAACTATTATGTCACGGTCTCCGGCGCCGGCAGCCACACGGGCATGGACTGGGCGAACGCGTTCAGCAAGTCCGAGATGTCGAAGCGCGTGACGCTTACGGACGCCCAGTCGTCGGACGCCTCCACAAAGGCGGCGAAGATAGCAGCGATCGACGGTGCGACCTTCCACATGGCGGCAGGCGACTATGACTTTGACGGCGGCCTGGGAATATCCTTCAACGAGGATGACCCGGTGAGCCTCACCCTTGTGGGCGGCTATCCTTCGAGCCCGTCCAACGGTGCCGTGGCCAACCCTGGCGTCAACGCTACGAACATTACCGGCGGCAATACGCACGCTTGCATGAGCCTTTCCGGCAAGATGAACGTCACGCTGGACGGAATCGGGATCGTGAATGGCCGCGTCACCGGTCAGCCCGGCGCCGCCCTGAACTGCAGCGGATCGAACTTGAGCGTTACGATGACCAACTGCCGCGGGAGTGGCAACGTGCATCCGGGAACCGCAAACAATGACGCCGGCGCAGGCCTGTTGCTGAATCAGGCCGGCAGTTTTACGGCGACCGGCGTCACTTTCTCAGGCAACTCATCCAACCATGCGCCGGCCCTGTTCAACAAGGGCACCGACATGACGCTCAACAACTGCACGTTCGACGGCAATACGGCGACCAACTGGGGCAGTGCGGTCCGTATCCGTTATGGTAATCCGGAATGTGTATTCAACAGTTGCACATTCAGCAACAATACCGCAACCAATGCACACGGCGCAGTCGTACATAATGACGGTACGACAACTTTCAACGGCTGCAGTTTCAGCGGGAACAGCTGCGACAAGGGAGGCGCCATGTCCCTCAACGGCGGCGGGACGGTCAATATCAACGGCGGTTCGTTTACGAACAACGAAGCAAGGCTTGGCGGAGCCATCTACACCTCCGCCGATGAAAGCGGCTCTTCTTCCCGCACGCTGAACATTTACGGTAACTGCACGTTCTCCGGTAACCACGCCACAGGCTGGGCCGGAGCCATCCACTTCAAGAGCAAAGGCGCACTGAATGTTTCCGACTGCACTTTCTCCGGCAACTATTCCGACGGCGATTCCGGCGTATTCAACAGCGACAACGCAGACGCAACGTATTCCTTCACCCGCGTAACCTTCACCGGCAACCATGCCGACGGGGACAACGGCGGCGTAATGTGGATAGAGAAAGGGGAGCATAGTTTTACCGACTGCCTCTTCACTGATAATTACACGGCGGCCGGCAACGGCGGTGCCGTTTATATCAAAGGCAGCGGCAACAACACTACAATCACCAATTCCGTTTTCAAGGGGAATTACGCCCTGACCGATGCAAAAGGACTAGGCGGCGCCATCCGTATGGATAATGGCTCTCCGTCACTTACGCTGAATGGCTGTACCTTCGGCGGTACGGAGTCCGGAGAGGCCAACTACTGCGATGTGGACGGCGGTGCGCTTTCCCTGAATAACGGAACCGCGGATATTATCAACTGCAACTTTATCGGTAACTACGCCTTCAACGACAGCGCTACCAGGACCTCTCCCGATAAGGGTTACGGCGGCGCCATCGACTGCTATGGCCCTGTGGATATGACCATCTCCGGCGGTATTTTCTCCGGAAACGTAGCCTGGAGGGGGGCGGCTGTCAACTGCTCTTCGACGGGCAGCGTGTCCGTGAGCGAGGTCACATTCCGCTCCAACGGCGGCTCCACCACCCGCGACGGCGGCGTGTTCCGCGTTTCCAGGAGCATCAGTTTCGAGGACTGTGTCTTTGGCGGCGATGAGGTGGAAGAGGGCAACGAGGCCCTTCAGGGCGGCGCCCTGTATTTCGAAAGGGCCGACGGAGATCCCGCGAGAAGCATATCGGGTTGTACCTTTGTGAACAACGTGGGGTCCAACAGCGGCGGAGCCATCTATTCTACAGATGCGGGGACCGCCTCGGTCACCGGATGCGTCTTCGACAGTAATCACACATCAGCGACAAAGGGACAGAACAATAAAAACGGCGGGGCCGTCTATATCCAGGGACCCGGAGCGATGAAGATACGGAACTCTCATTTCACTTATAATTACGGTAGCAAGGGCGGCGCCATTCAGTGCACGAAGGATGGATCAGACAACAGGCCAACGCTGTACCTGAACGGTTGTTCGTTTACCGGCAACAGTATCAAGTATGGCTATGGAACAACCGTGAATATAGATTACGCCTCCAATTTCTGCATGAACAACTGCGCTATCTGGTGGTATACATATAATGCCAAACATGTGGACACGGAGAATATGGAATCCTGCTGGATCGGAATCGACGGTATCAGCGGCGCGGCGCTTATCAGCAACTGTTCACTGATGGGTCGGCCCCTGCAGAATGACGGCGGCTCGAGAGCCAGCAAGAGCGCCCTCATCGCTGTTTATGAAGGCGCGAGCGGAAAGACGCATCTTGTCAACAACATGCTCACCCTCAACCAGGGAGGCACCTTTGCGCTCGGCGGAGACGGAACAGGCGACAGCAGGACGGCGTATGTCTATTATACCCATTATTCCAACGTTACCAAACTTGATTTTATCGATGGCAGTACCGGTAATACCAAAGGCTTTTGGAAGGAGCATACGCGCCTCTCCGCCGACGCTGACGACGAGGCCGACTGGGACGACAACGACCGCTGCTGGAAATGGATCGGTTATTATATCAAGGACGGCCAGGCCAAGAGTTATGAACATATCTCCAGAAGCGTCTTCACCGGTTACCTGAACGCCGCCTGTCCGGATTTCGTCACCTGGCTGGGCGCCGATATCGACAAGGACAAACTGGGGACCGACCGCGGCAGCAGCGACTGGTGGCCGGGCGCCTATCAGGAGGCATCGACACCGGATGTCCTGCTCAACGTGATAACCTGGAACATCCGCTCCTCGGAAATGGAAGATACCGGCGATCACGCATGGAGCGCGCGTCGCGGCGGCATGGCAGCCTTTATCAATGACAGGCAACCCCATATAATCTGTATGCAGGAATGCGAGGAAGACCAGCGCAGCTACCTCACAAGCAACTGCTCCGGCTATTCAGCTGTCTATGACAATACATCGCTCAGCTGGTGGCAGCAGTTCCAGGGCGTCGAGCATTCGGGCGAGGTGATACTCTACCGCTCCAGCGACATCTCTGTCCAGTCTTCCGGCACTTTCTGGCTGGTAGACGGAGCGCCGACCTCCCCGAGCCGATCCTCCGACCAGAACTCTTACCGTAGCTGTACCTGGATGAAATGCACCTATCTGGGGCAGAAGATGCTGGTGATGGATGTACATCTGAGCTATAGGACCAAAAACAACAGCACTCCCCAGTCCGACGAGGTGATAGCCCTGCGTCAGAGGGAGATGGGTGTTATCAAGACCTGGATCGACGGCCACTACAATCCCGCCAGCGACGGATGGCTCCTGTTCATGGGAGATATGAACACATCCCATCAAGAGGCCATTTTCGACGAGTGGAAGGATGGCACCTATGGTTATTTCTCAAGGGCGCAATGTCCCGGCGGTTCTACCGGACGCACCTATAACGACTGGGATTGGGAGAACGGCCACGTGGCCACTATAGACTTCCAGTTCTACAAGGGCTTCCCGTCCGTTAAATCCTACACCATTCCAACGGAGACTTATTCTGACGTCGATTACCTCTCCGACCACTGGCCGGTTGTGGCAGAATACCGGATGAACTGATTTCGATTAAAAAGCACACACTTATATGAAACTGATTATCAGAACCATCATTTTTGCCCTTTGTATTGCGGCGCTGTTTTCCTGCGCCAAGGAGATTGAACAGGAGGTAGAGACCCCCGGGGACGAGATTGTCTCCGAGGGCTATACCCTGCAGACTTTCTCCGCCATAAGCGAAGACACGAAGACTTCCATCAGCGGCGGCAACACCGTCTGGAACGAAGGCGATCAGATACGCGTCGTTTTCAGTGATGGTTCTGCTTCCGATCCGTTCACCCTCACCGGTGGTGCCAATACCACCACTGGCGAGTTCCAGGGGCTGGTTCCGAACGGGAAGACGGCTTCCTACGCCGTCTATCCCGCCTCGGCCTACTCCTCTGTGAGCGGCAGCACGGTCAATGTGGCCATCCCGGCCTCCCAGCCCGGCACCTTCGCTGCCGGCAACATCGCCGTTGCGAAAGTTGGAGAAGGTAACAATATGGCCTTCAAGAACGTGAACGCATTCCTGGTGTTTCAGCTCAAGAGCGGTACCGATGTCACCCGTGTTGTAGTGACGAGCGTCGATGGCAGTAATCTTGCCGCAACCGTCCCGGTCAGTTGCTCGGGAGATACTCCTACCCCCGGCAACGCCTTCAGCGGAACGCAGGCCAGCACGGTCTCCATGACCACCAGCAGCGCCGGCATCTACTACATGTCCATCGTCCCGGGCGTCACCCATGCCAAGGGCCTGAAGATGACCTACTATGCAGGGGATACCGAGACCGGTGTCTACTACCTTAACCGCACTCTCCCCATCGTCGCCAATAAGATGTACACTCTCGGCGAGGTGGAGACAGGACGGAATTACTACGTAACGGTCGAAGGCGCCGGGGCCAAGAACGGTATGAACTGGGCCAACGCCTTCAGCGCCGAGCAGATGTGGAAGAAGATCCACCTCGCCGGCACGGACGCGGCCACGGATGCTGCCAAGCTCGCCGCCATCGACGGCGCCACCTTCCACATGGCTGGAGGCGATTACGATTTCGGCGATACGCCCAGTATTTCCTTCGACGAAACCGACCCCATTACCCTTACCTTCAAGGGCGGCTACAACGCTTCCACCGGTGCGAGGAACCTGGAGACCAACGCCACCAATATCACCGGCAGCGACGCGCATGCTTGTCTCGATCTTTCCGGTAATATGGTCATTACGCTGGACGGGATCGGGATTGTAAATGGCCGCGTTTCCGGTCAGCCCGGCGCCGCCCTGAGCTGCAGCGGGCGCGGTCTCAGCCTGACGATGACCGACTGCCGCATCAGCGACAATGTCAATCCGGGAAGCGGCGGCTCCAATGCCGGTGCGGGCCTGTATCTCAATGCGGTAGGTGCATTCGAAGCCACGCGTGTCACGTTTGCGGACAACAGCTCCCACCACGCTCCGGCCCTCTTCTGCTATAGTTCGGACATGACGCTCAACAACTGCACGTTCGACAGCAATACGGCGACCAACTGGGGCGGTGCCGTCCGTATCCGCAAGGGCAATCCCGTCTGTACGTTCAACAGCTGTAGTTTCAACGGGAATTCCGCTGTCAATGATTCCGGCTGTATTGTCCTGAATGACGGTACAATAAACTTCAATAACTGCAGCTTCACCGGCAACGGCTGCGCCAACAACGGTGGCGCCATTGTGGCGAATTCCGCCTGTACCATAAATATCAGCGGAGGTTTCTTCAAGGGCAACTATGTCAGCAGTGAGAGCGGCGAAGGTGGCGCCATCCGCTTGAAATCCGGCGATACAACCCTCAATATCGAGAACTGCAGCTTCGGCGGCACTCAGGCCGGCGAGCCCAACTATTCCGGAATGGACGGTGGCGCCCTCTCACTGCAGGTGGGTACGACTACGATTACGAACTGTGATTTTATCGGCAACTACGCCCTGAATGACGACCCCGCCCGTACCGAGCCCGACAAGGGCTATGGCGGAGCCATCGACTGTTACAGTTCTGCCAGCATGACCATTTCCGGAGGCACTTTCTCCGGCAACAAGGCCTGGAAGGGCGGAGCCGTCAACTGTTCCTCCTCGGGAGACATCTCCATCAGCGGTACAAGCTTTACGGCCAACGGCGGCAGCAATGCCAGGCGCGGAGGAGCCATGCGGGTGAATTCAAGCATAGAGTTCGAGAATTGCACCTTCGGCGGAGCTTCCGCAGAAGATGGCAATGAGGCGCTCCTCGGCGGAGCTCTCTATTTCGAGGGCAAGACAAGTTCCATTGCCGGATGTCACTTCTCCCACAACCAGGCCAACATTACAGACGATAATTTTGGCGGAGGTGCCATCTTTATGCGGGGAGGCACCAACCTTGAAATCAGCAGCACGTCGTTTACTTCCAACAGTACGGCTGCCTGCGGCGGCGCCATCTGCGCCTGGACCAAGGCCGAACCCGGCGCCAGTTCGGACAACGGCACGGGGTCGCTCATCATCGGCGGCAACACCACCTTCTCCGGAAACCATGCGGACAAATGGGCCGGTGCCGTCCTCTATAAGCACAAAGGAAGTTTGACCGTGCACGACACCAGTTTCTCCGGCAACTATTCCGATCAGGATACGGGAGCGCTCGATCTGAGCAATTCCGAGACTACATTCAGTTTTGCGGACGTCCTCTTCAGCGGCAACCACGCAGACGGTGACAACGGCGGGGTAATGTGGTTATCGAACGGGACCTACAGTTTCAGCAACTGCCAGTTCCTGAATAATTATGCGAGCGGTAACGGCGGTGCAATCTATTCGGAGAAAGCAGGAGATGTTTCCATCACAGGCTGCACGTTCGAGGGCAACCATACTACCTGCCGGCAGAATAAAGACGATGGGAAGAATGGCGGCGCACTGTATTTCCATGGCGCTCCCACGGTGAAAATCAAAGCTTCGCAATTCAACGACAATTATGCCGGCATCGGCGGTGCGATATTTACCAATAAAGATGGTGACAATTATCCGACTGTCTTCCTGAATGCGTGCTCCTTCTCCGGAAATTACGTTCAGTATCGTTACGGGGCGGCCATCAATATCGACCATGCGTCCTACTTCTGCATGAACAACAGTTCATTTGCAAACAATCATTATGTCAACCTGACCTCCGGCGGAGACGGGCTGAAGGCGTCGTGGATCGCACTGGACGGTATCCAGAACTGCTCGGTCATCAGCAACTGCTCGCTGATCGGACGTACCTGGAGATGCAATAATGATGATTTGGAAATAACGCTCACGAATAATGCCCTGATCGGCTTATGGGATGCCAAACAGACCTATCTGGTCAACGACCTTATTCTCATTGACACGAACGGCAATTCGTTCTCTCCGCTCAGGGGGATGAATGCGGAAGAACCGTTAGAATCCGTCACCGCTTATTACACGCACTATTCGAAAGATAATATCAATATCGACTGGTCGGGAGAGAATAACGTCAAAGGCTATTGGAAGGAGCACACCCGTTATGGAAACGGAGACAGCAATGCCCAATGGGATGATGACTGCTGGAAATGGAACGGCTATTATGTTAAAAACGAGGCCACGATCGACAACTATGACAAAATCACCAGTTCTGCTTTCACGGGATACCTGAATGACGCCTGTCCGGCTTTCGTCACCTGGCTTGGCGCGGAGATCGGCAAAGACCAGCTCGGAAACGACCGCGGCGCCGGCGACTGGTGGCCGGGAGCATACCAGGCGCAGCCCGGCGTGGTCCCCGTTCTGCTCCAGGTAATTACCTGGAATATCCGTTCTTCCGCCATGGACGATTCCGGCGACCATGCATGGAGCGCCCGCCGCGGAGGCATGGCCAACTTTATCAACGACAGGCAGCCCGATATCATCTGTATGCAGGAATGCGAGAAAGACCAGAGGGAATACCTTGTCGACCATTGTTCCGGTTACGACGACATCTTTGACAACACTTCTCTTTCCTGGTGGGAGCAGAATGTCCAGGGATTGGAGAAATCGGCCGAGGTTATTCTTTACAAGACCAGTAAGGTCTCTGTGCAGTCTTCCGGTACGTTCTGGCTGGTCAGCGGCGCGCCCACGAGCCCGTCCAAATCCTCCGACCAGAATTCCTTCCGCAGCTGCACCTGGATGAAATGCACGTACGAGGGGCAGAAGATGCTGGTACTGGATGTACACCTCAGCTACAGGACAAAAAATAATTCCACGGTCAATTCCGATGAGGTGGTAGCGCTTCGGCAGAAGGAAATGAATGTCATCAAGACCTGGATCGACGGTCACTACAATCCCGCTTCCGACGGTTGGATTCTGTTCATGGGAGATATGAACTCTTCGCACTGGGAGGCCATCTTTGACGAGTGGAAGGACGGCACCTACGGCTATTTTGCCCGCGAGGGATTTACCGGCGGAGCGTTGGGCCGTACCTACAACGACTGGGGGAACGGCAGTGTATCCACCATCGACTACCAGTTCTACAAGGGCTTCCCTTCGGTCAAGTCCTATAGCATCCCCACGGATACTTACTCCAGTGTTGATTACCTCTCCGACCACTGGCCGGTAGTGGTGGAATACAGGATGAACTAATACAAAGGCAAATATTCAATATACAAATATTCAATATAATATGATTAGGATCGATAAAACTTTGTTCATCGGTAGCGAGTCTTATGTCCCCCCTACAATGCGGATAATGGCACTGAGACTTGAAGCCTTCTGCGCCAGCAACGACGGCGCTGCCAACACCGAAGATTATCTTGAAAAAGATATTTGGGCAGAAGAAGATTTTTGGGGTCTGTAAAGATTATTATGATGGGTAATAAATCTTGCATTCTGGCTTTGTTGTGTTGTGTTCCCATGCTCCTGGGATGTGGCAAACATGACAAAAATGAAGAGGATGGTAAATGACATATACAATAAGTGCAAGGACTATTTGCCGTAAATATACGACCATTATTACGAATCCATTTCGGCCGACAATATGAATTCGTTATTCGACATCAAGGGAAAAGTGGTTGTGATGACCGGGGCCTGCGGAGTGCTGGGGACCACCATTGTGAAGTATTTCGCCGCGCAGGGCTGCAAGGTGGTCCTGCTGGACCTGGATCGGATGGCCGATAAAGGCAAGCAGCTGGTAGCCGGGATCAAGGCCGACGGCGGGGAAGCGATGTTCCTCTCCACCAACGTCCTGGAGGAGGAGGCGCTGGAAAAGAACCTGGCCGATATCCTCAAGGCCTACGGCACCATCGACATTCTCCTGAATGCCGCAGGCGGCAACATGGGGCCGGCCAACGTGCGGCCGGACCAGACCATCGAGGACCTGGATATCGATGCCATGAAGAAGGTGTGCGAGCTCAATATCTTCGGCACGGTAATTCCAACCAAGGTGTTCGTAAGGCCGATGGTAGCCCAGAAGAAGGGCTCTATTATCAATTTCTGCTCCATGTCATCCTTCCGGCCCCTCACTCGTGTGGCGGGCTATGGAATTGCAAAGGCCGGCATGGCCAGCTGGACGGAGTGGCTATCCGGCGAACTCGCCATCAAGTACGGCGAAGGCATCCGGGTGAACGCCATCGCCCCCGGCTTCCTGCTCACGAACCAGAACCGTACACTTCTTACTAACCCTGACGGCTCCCTTACGGACCGTTCGCACAAGATCCTGGGCCACACGCCTTATGGCCGTTTTCTCCAGCCCGACGAACTCGTAGGCGCCCTGCATTACCTGGCTTCCGACGCCTCCAAGGGCGTAACCGGCACCATCGCCGTTGTCGATGGCGGCTTTAATTGCTTCAGCATTTAAATTGTCATTTCGAGCGAAGTCGAGAAATCTAATGACCCTATGTATCTAATGAGACAATCCTGGCGCTGGTACGGCCCGAATGACCCAGTGACCTTGGACAACATCCGGCAGGCCGGCGTGACCGATATCGTAAGCGCCCTGCACCATATCCCCAACGGGGAGGTGTGGCCCATTGAGGAGATTCAAAAACGCAAAGACCAATGTGCGGCCAGGGGCCTTGTTTGGAGCGTGGTGGAAAGCGTCCCCGTTCACGAGCATATCAAAACCCGGGAAGGTGACTACCTTAAATATATAGAGAACTACAAGCAGACCATCCGGAACCTGGCCGCCTGCGGCATCCACTGCATCACCTACAACTTCATGCCGGTGCTGGACTGGACGCGCACGAATCTCTCCTACGAGATGCCGGACGGCAGCCGCGCCCTTCGCTTCGAGCGTGCGGCCTTCCTGGCCTTCGACCTGTTTATCCTCAGGCGTCCCGGCGCGGAGAAGGAATACACGCCCGAGGAGATCGCAAAGGCAAAGGCCCGCTATGAGGCCATGTCTCAGGATGAGATTGCGCTCGTCACCCGCAACATGATTGCCGGCCTTCCCGGAAGCGAGGAAAGTTTCACCCTGGAGCAGTTCCAGACCGCACTGGACCGTTATAAAGGCATCGGTTCGGAAGAGCTCCGCTCGAATCTTTTCTTCTTTCTGCAGCAGATATGCCCGGTTTGTGAAGAATTGGGCTCCCGTATGGTCATTCATCCGGACGACCCTCCCTATCCCATCCTGGGCCTGCCGCGTATCATGAGCACCGCGGAAGATTTCCGCCAACTCATCCAAGCCGTCCCCAGCCGGGCCAACGGCCTGAACCTTTGCACCGGCTCCCTGGGCGTGCGGGCCGACAACGACTGTCCCGCGATGATGCGCGAATTCGGCGATCGCATTGATTTTGTGCACCTTCGTTCCACAAAGCGCGATGCGGAAGGCAACTTCTATGAGGCCAACCTCCTGGAGGGTGATGTGCCGGTGTATGAGATGATGAAGGCGATGCTGGAAGTGGAGCAACAGCGCGGTTTCCGCATCTTCCTGCGCCCGGACCACGGCCATCAAATGTGCGACGACCTTAACCGCCGCTCAAACCCCGGCTACTCCTGCTACGGACGTCTGCGCTCGCTGGCGGAGCTACGCGGAATAGAATACGCCCTTGCACATGAATAGACGTCTGCTTGTCCTCCTCCTTTCCCTGCTGTTCATTCCCGCAGCGGCGGCCCCACGGTATGCCAGGAGCCTTAACGACAACTGGTCCTTCCATAAGGAGGGCGACGCGGCCGTCCAGACCGTTTCCCTCCCGCACACCTGGAACGCCCTGGACTGTACAGACGACGAACCCGGTTACTGGCGGGGCGCTGGCTGGTATGAAAAAAGCGTCGAGCTAAACGACGACCTTTCCGGAAAGAGGGTATTCGTGCGTTTCGAAGGGGCCAACCAGGAGGCGGACCTGTGGGTGAACGGCGTCCATGCCGGCAACCACAAGGGCGGCTACACGGCATTTATTTTCGATATAAGCGAACTGGTCCGAAGCGGTTCCAATGAATTCCGCGTGAAAGTGGACAACTCGCACAATGAGGGGATTCCCCCTATGTCGGCAGACTTCACTTTCTTCGGCGGCATCTACCGGGATGTATCGCTGCTATTCGTCCCGGAGAATCATATCAGCGTAGAACATTATGCGAGCGACGGTGTGTATATCAGCACACCTGAAGTATCATCTTGTAAGGCATCAGTGAAGATAGAAACGCATCTTTGCCTTGCGCGGCCGGACAGGAAAATGACGCTGGAGCAGACAATTCTTTCTCCAGACGGAACAGCCGTGGCGACAATCCGCCGTAGCCTTTCCAATGCTTCCGGAGACCTTGTCGTCCGGGCCGATGCCGTTGTGGAAAAACCCGTACTGTGGGACATAGACACGCCTGAGCTTTACACTCTTGTCTCCCGTCTTCTGGACAAAAAGGGCAATGTTATAGACTCACAGCGGAATACTTTCGGAATCCGCTATTTTAGTTTTGATTCGGAAAAAGGCTTCTTCCTCAATGGGCGTCATCTTAAACTGATAGGCACTAACCGTCATCAGGATTTCAAGGGCCTTGGGAATGCCCTCCCTGATGAAAAGCACCATCGCGACGTGAGGCTGCTCAAGGATATGGGAGGAAATTTCCTGCGGATTTCCCATTATCCCCAGGACCGGATAATCTCTGAGCAGTGCGACAGCCTGGGCATCCTGAGCAGTATGGAGATTCCGGTGGTGGACCGCATCGGTTATGCCGATGATTTCACGCCGAACTGTGTGCATATGGCCCGGGAAATGGTGTATCAGTATTTTAATCATCCGTCCCTTATTGTTTGGGCCTATATGAACGAGGTGCTGCTGCGAGAAAGGCCCTGGAAAGAAGACGGATTCCAGCGGGAAGAGTATTATGGAAAGGTAAAAAACTGCGCCGTCGCCATCGACGATGCCATCCGGCTGGCAGATCCTTCCCGTCCCACGATGATTCCCTTTCACTCCAGTCGGAAAAGATACAAGGAAAGCGGACTATGGGAGGTCCCGGATATCGTGGGGCTGAATCTTTACTACGGTTGGTATTATAATTCCTTAGACTATTTGGGCCCAGGCCTGGAGGAATATCACCAGTTATACCCCGGCAAACCCCTCTTCGTCACGGAGTATGGAGCCGATGCCGACGCCCGCCTGCACAGCTTTGAGCCGGAGAATCAGGATTATACCTGCGAATACGCGCTTCTTTTCCACAGGAAATATATCCCCGTGCTCCTGGAGAAGGAATACGTCTCTGGCGCTACGGTCTGGAACCTGAATGACTTTCACTCCGAATCCAGGGGTTTTGCCGTGCCGCATTTCAACCTCAAGGGGCTCATCACATCCGAAAGGGTACCTAAGGACAGTTACTGGATGTACAGGGCCCTGTTCGGCAAAGGCCCGTTCCTGAAGATTGGCGGCTCCGAGTGGAACATTCGGGGAGGTCAGGCCAGCAGTGGCGTATGTACCCAGCCCGTAGAGGTCTATGCCACCGCAGCCGAAGTGGAACTCTCCCAGAACGGGCATTCCCTGGGTGTGAAACCCGTAATAGATGGTTTCGCAAGTTTCGATGTACCATTCACAGATGGCAGGAATGTGCTTGAAGCCCGAGGCTCTGATGGCACCTCCGACAGCCAGAGCATAGACTTCTTCCTGATTCCGGAAGACCTGTCCCAGTTCCGGGAAATCAACGTTATGCTGGGCTCTAAGCGCTACTTTGAAGATCGCGGCGGCGGCCGGATCTGGATTCCGGACCAGGCTTATCGGCCCGGCTCTTGGGGCTATGTGGGCGGAACGCCTGCTCCAATTGCCACCGCAGGTATTGCCAATACAGATCTGGACCCTATCTTCCAAACCCGGCGGGACAGCCTGGAGGTCTTCAAGGCCGATGTCCCCGACGGCAATTATTCTGTTTCCCTGTATTGCGTCGAAGCGGAAACGAATTCGGCCTACATCCGGGATTTCACCGTGGACGTTACGGAGGGGAAAGGTCTTAGTTTGGATTTCACCTCCGGGAAGTTGCCCGTCCCGAATGCCATCAGAATAGTAAAGGGCCCGGTCCCCGTGTCTGTTAAGGAATTCGGTGCGAAGGGCGACGGCGTTACCATCCAGGACTTTCAAGACCTTTCCAACCATCCCCGCCTTTTTTTCAGCGAAAAAGATTTTCGTCACCTGCGTCGGGCCACTTTTGGCCATTGCGGAAACCAATATGTCCGCAATATCAGCGCGGGTATCATAAAGGCAGCGGATTCGTTGGCAATGCACGGGGATTATCCTTACCGGAAGGATGCAAGCGGCAGACGCATTCTGGAAAACTGTTCCCGCCCCGTCTTACGATGCTTGTTCCAGACGGCTTATGCCTATAGAATGACGGGAGAGAAAAAGTATCTGGACCGGGCAATCAGCCTGCTGGAAACTGTCTGCGCATATCCGGACTGGAATCCACGCCACTATCTGGATGTGGCGGAACTTGCCCTCGGTGTCGCATTGGCTTACGATTGGCTCTACGGGGAGATTCCTTCAGATCTGAGGGACAGGGTTACGGAAAAACTGATTCACGAGGCCCTGGAGACTTCTCTCGAGTCCAGGTTTGCCAAACAGTGTTCAGAGATGAACAATCGCAACCAGGTCTGCAATGCGGGCCTTGCCATAGCTGCGCTTGCGGTCTGGGAAAAAGCGCCGACACTCTGCAAGGATGTGCTGGAATCTTCCATCGCCAGAAACCGAGAGGCAATGGCGTCCTTGTATGCACCCGACGGAATCTATGCCGAGGGAGCCGTCTATTGGAGTTACGGAACCACCTTTGAGGTCGCCTTGCTGGATGCCCTGGAGAGTGTCCTGGGGACGGACTATGGACTCTCGGATGCCCCCGGATTTGACCGCACTCCCTATTTCGAAATGAACATGTTCAGCAGTACCGGGAGAGAACAGGACTATTTCAACTATGCCGATTCTGAAGATGCCCTGACACTGCCCGGTTGCATCTGGTATTTTGTCCGTCGTTCCGGTGACAGTGGCTTTTTATGGCCGGCCCGGGAGATATATGAACAGCCTTCACGGCTTTATGATGAGCTTTGTGATGACAGGCTGGCATTCGTCCCTCTTTACGAAGCAATGCACGCGCAGATTAAAACGATTGCGGAACCTGATGCGGCACCATTCTTTGGAGACGGCCCTACTCCGCTGGCAGTGCTCCGGACAGGATGGGACAAAAATGACTTGTATTTGGCCGTCAAAGGAGGCAGTGCTTCTTCCAGCCATGCGCACATGGATGCCGGCTCGTTTGTATTTGATGCATACGGAACACGTTGGGCATGCGATCCCCCGCGCCCCTCTTATGCAGCTACCGAGAAGTGGTGGAAGGACAACGGGAAGAAGCGTAGCGAGGTTATCTGGGACTTTTTCTCTTATCGGAGCACCTCCCACAACACGCTGACAGTAAACGGGAAAAAACACAGGATCAGTGGCAAGGCACACCTGGTGAAGCGCCTGGATTCTCCTGACTGTCAGGGCGCATGCATAGATATGGGAGAAATCTTTGCAGAAGATCTTTCATATGCGGAAAGAACCGTAGCAATCGTTAATGGCAGCAGACTCGAAGTGGTCGATGTGCTGGAAACGGGTGCTGCTCCAGCGAGCATTCGATGGAACTGGGTCACACCGGCAGCAGTCACCTTGTGCCCGGACGGCATTCTCCTTTCCAAGGACGGGGTCGAGATGAAACTCTCATCTGCCGATACCAGCATACCTCTCCACTGGAGAATATGGCCTTTGAACGAAGACACGATAGGACTCGATCCGGAAGATTTTCTTCCTTGCGCGAAAGGCTTGAGCATCGTAGGATTTGAATGTGATATCCCCGCCACGACAAAGGTTACGTTGAAGACAGTATGTGAGAAATTACCGCTTTAACATCTACTGGTGACCAGCTACACATAAAAATGCTTTATCCGATTGGCATACAGGGTTGTATGCAAAGACAACGGCTATGATTATAACGCTGTCCACAAGACAGAATAATGAAATCTTTCAACAAGATCCTTTTTGCGTTATTGGCACCCCTGTGCAGTTCCTGCGCAGGAGTGTCGGTACATACCTTGCTCGATGGAGCTGCCTGGGAGATCTGCAGGGAGCATGATTCCCTGTGGATTCTGCGACGAAGCCTTCTGACAGTACACCTTCCGTCGTCCAGCAAGAAAAAGAGTGTTTGGTAGTTTGAGAAAAAAGTAGTACCTTCGAATCCATCTGGGAGGGTTCAGTAACTGAGCCCATATAACATGATGTCATTATTTGTTTTCACATGAAGAGAATGAAGTATATTACGCTGGCAGTCTCCGCCCTTCTCGTAGCCGTATCGCTTTCTGCCCAGGCGGTGGTCTCCGTCGAGCCCGGTACGCTCATCGGGCCGATCAAGCCGATGAATGCCGGGAACAATGGCCCCACTGACGCAACAATGGAGTCCTATAAGACTCTCCGCGTGCCGTATGCGCGCACGCACGACACCCCGCTCGGGACTGAGTACGGCGGCCACTGCGTTGACATCAACCTGGTCTTCCCGGATTTCGGCGCCAATGTCAACAGCCCGAAGTCCTATGATTTCACCATCACGGACTCGGTCCTCAGCCGAATGCTCCAGGCTGGCGCGAAGCCTTTCTACCGCCTGGGTCAGAGCATCGAGCATCAGGAAAAGAAATACGGCATTTATCCCCCGAAGAATTATAAGAAATGGGCCCGGATCTGCGAACACATCATCCGCCACTACAACGAGGGCTGGGCGGACGGCTACCACATGGGCATCGAGTACTGGGAGATCTGGAACGAGCCCGACCTCGACCAGCCGGACGATCGCTGGAAAACGGATCCCCGCACCTGGGGCGGTACGATGGAGCAGTTCGACGAGCTGTATGTCGTCACGGCGAAGCACCTCAAAAAGTGCTTCCCGGACCTGAAGATCGGCGGTCCGGCCTTTGCCAATCCGCGCAAGTACGGCCCCGATTTTCTGGACTATGTCAAGGAGAAGGATGCCCCGCTGGATTTCTTCTCCCATCACATGTACCACCGCAAACCTGCGCGCATCGTAGAGGATGTGCGCATCATTCGTGAAATGCTGGACGAGAGGGGCTTCGCCCGAGCGGAGTCGATTCTCAACGAATGGAACTTCAACCGCGGCTGGGACCACGAGGCCGATTACTATGGACGCCGGGTGCGTCCGACGATAAAGGGCGCCGCCTTCGTGGGTGCCACGATGTGCGCCTGCCAGAATGAGCCACTGGACATGCTCATGTACTACGACCTGCGTCCCAACACCATCTGGTGCGGCCCGTGGGAGTCCCACCTCTACACGATCCGCCCTACCTACTGGGCCCTCTATTACTTTGCTGAGCTTGCCGACTACGGTACGCAAGTTCCCTCTTCCTCCGACACGGGGAATATCTACACCTGCGCCGCCGCCTCTAAAGACGGAAAACTCGTCCGTCTGATGATCGTCAGATACCACCACCAGGACGAAGAGTCCGCTCCGCGAGAGGTGACGCTCTCCCTCCCCGCCGGATGGCAGGTTACGGGCATTCGCATTACCGACAGTCAGGGCATGGACCGCACGCTGGAGAGCGGCGCTCCCCTTGTGATGGAATCCAACGCCCTGGCGCTGATTGAGATTGCAATGAATTAGCGGAGCACAGGAGTTCCGCCTTCTACGCAATTCCTGGCATCAGCATATTATGGACAGAAGAGATTTCATAAAGGTTTCGGCTGCGGGACTTGTGGGGCTTTCGATCCCGGGTATATGGCAATCTGCTGGTGCCTGTGCGAAGCGGGAGAAGTACAATGTAGTAATCCTTGGCGATACGCATTATGACGATATCGACCCGCTGAAATACCATGCCGGATATTCGGATCCCAATCCTTCGCGAGAAGCAGCACACCGGGAAGAATTTGTCCGAAACGGGCAGATGTGGGCCCAGCGTTGCCCCAGGCTTGTAAAAAGGGCTGCCTGCCTTGTGGATGATGAAACCCGCTTTACGCTCCAAATGGGAGACCTCATTCAGGGTGATACTGCCGATGCGGCCACGCACATGCGTTTTTTGGACGATGCGGCAAATCTGATGAAAAGCAGTCTTGCACCGGATCTTCCGTTTGTTACGGTGGCAGGCAACCACGACGTTCGCGGCAAGGATGATTCCGCCAGCTGGCAGGCCTATAAGGAATACATGACCGTCCGCATGTCCGCCGAGCTGGGACAAGAAATAACGGATGTCAATTTCCTTTTCCGTTACGGACAGGATGCATTTGTCGTCATCGACTTCAACCGCCCGAAGGTAAGCCGTATCAAGGCTCTCCTGGAGGAAGCCCGCGGCGCAAGGCATGTCTTTGTGATTGTGCATGGTCCTGTTTTCCCCTTTGATGACCCGGATATCTATTTCTGGTATCTGCTGGGCAGTCGCACCGATCAATACGCCGGGCAGCGCCGCGAGGTGCGCGCCCTGCTTGCTTCACTCAATGCGATAGTCCTTTGCGGACACACTCACACGACAGAATTCCTGGACTGGCGCGGAGATGGCGGTCGCATTACCCAAATGACCATGAACAGCGTATGGAGCAGTGAAGAAAAGGGACAGTATAGCGTGCTTGCTTCCGGTGCCGATCAATACGGGAATCTCCAGGGCAAGACACTCTTCGACGAATACCGCCCCGGCATCTGCCAATACAGCATGGCCGACTCCGCCGGCTCATTCAAGCTGATTGTCGATGGCCCCAGCGTCCATGTCGACTTCTACGCCGGCGATTCCTCCCGTCGCACCCGTCGCTTCACCCTGCGCTGATTAATCCTCCTCCATCGCTATCCTGAGTTGCAGGCAAGTACGCCTGTATCCTGTTCGACAAGACGTTCAAATCGACCCTGTGCCGACCGGAACACGAAGACCTGCTCCGCGGAATCTTCGAACTCCTTCTTCCCGGGAAAAAGATTTCTCACTTGAAATTTGGTCCCACAGAGCAGATCCAAAACTTGCCCACCGCGTCGGCCGACACAGTGCATTGACCATATCCGAACAACAAATAGTTCTTCTTGTGTTTCTAACGGTCCAGCAAATTGGACCGTTTAGTGTATAAAGTATTCGGAAATCTGACAGATATTCATTATTTTTGCATAGATACACCTATTCGATATGAAAAGAATTCTATTCGCCCTGCTGGCTCTCAGCCTGATCCAGTGTTCCTCGCCTAAGAGCAGCGCGCCGGGGATCGATCTCCAGGCACATCGCGGAGGTGCCGGCCTCATGCCGGAGAACACCTTCACCTCCATGAAAAACGCACTCGACATGCGCATCAACACCCTGGAGATGGATCTCCAGATCACATCCGACGGGAAAGTCGTCGTCTCGCACGACAATTACTTCCATCCGCGCTGCGCGATCCGGCCGGACGGTACTCCGGTCCAGCAGGGCGAGCCCAAGGAGTATATCCACACGATGCCCTACGACAGTGCCGCCAAGTATGAGGTGGGCCTGAAGCCGACGGACAAATGGCCCGAAAAGGCGCTTATCTCCGAGCATGTGCCGCTGGCCTCGGAGCTTCTGGACTTTACGGAGCAGTATGCGAAGGATAACGGCATTCCCCTGCCCGGCTACAATATCGAGATCAAATCCCGGACGGGCGAAGGCGAAGGCACGCTGTGGCCGGACTACGTCGAGTTCTGCGACACCTGCATTCCCCTGCTGCTGTCAAAGAATCTCGGTGAGCGTCTCATCGTTCAGACCTTCGATCCCCGGTCGATGGAGTATATCCACGAAAAATGGCCGGAGGTCATCCTTTCCTACCTGACCGAAAAGGACCCGGACATCGAGGCCATCCTTGCAACCATCAGTTTCCAACCGCAGTGGTGGTCTCCAAATTATGCTGCCATCACGCCCGAGAATGTCGCATTTTGCCATAAGCGTGGCATCAAGGTCGTCCCCTGGACCGTCGACGAGCCCGAAGACATCCGCCGCATGGCGGACTGCGGGGTCGACGCCATCATTTCCAACTATCCCGACCGTCTGATCGAAATCCTCCGCAAATAGCCTATGAAACGTTTTCTTCTTCTGGCATCCTGCCTCCTGTCCTGTCTTCTGACCTTCGCCCAGCCGGGGCCCGAGGTGGAAGCATACCTCCGCGCCTTCCCGCAGCGGGCCGCCTTCAACACCCACGCTTACGAGTTCCTGCCCCTGCATGACACGCCGGCCCCAAAAGGTTATAAGCCATTCTATATCAGCCACTATGGCCGTCACGGCTCCCGCACCGACGGGACCGGGAAAGCGATGTTCTCCCTCGACAGTCTGCTGTCGATAGCCGCTACAGAAGGGATTCTCACCCCCGCAGGCGATTCCCTTCTAGGCTATGCCAAACGCATCACCGCCGTCCATGGCAGGATGGAAGGACGCCTGACCGACCGCGGAGCCCGGGAGCATACCCGCCTCGCGGAGAGGATGTTCCACCGCTATCCCCAGGTGTTCAAAAGCGGCGGCGCAGTCTACGCCCTCTCTTCGATCGTTCCGAGGTGCCTGGTCAGTATGAGCGCCTTCACCTCCTCGCTGAAGGCCTGCAAAAAGGATATAGAGATCCACTGGGACTGCGGTGAAGTCTATCAGAAATTCATCACCCGCTCCTATTCCCGCGAAATGAAGGAACGTTCCCACAAATTGGCATGGGAGGTCGGCCCGGTTGTTCCGTACGACACGCTGGCCCTGTATTCCCGCATCTTTACGGATCCCGAGCGGGGCAGGCGGCTTTTCGGCAAGGCGAAACGTCTGGCCTCCTATATCTATTCGACGGCCGCCTTTGCCGAAGCCTTTGATGTCAATGACAACCTGTTCCGTTTCCTTCCCTGGGATTACGTAACCAACCGCTCCAGCCACAGCGCCCTGAGCGCCTATCTCGGCCACTGCAATTCGGTCGAATTCGGCGACGAGCGCATCCCTCGGGCGGGGCGCCTTGCCGGAGAGATGATCCGGAGGGCTGACGAGGCCATCGCCGGCGCCCCTGTGGCGGCGAACCTGATCTTCGGCCACGACTGGCCCTTCCTCGGGATCTGTTCCATCTTCGGCCTCGAAGGCTACGGCTACCCGAGGATGAGCGCCGAGGAAGCGCTCTACAACTGGAACGGTCCCCTGCACTGCCCCTTCGCAGCCAATCTCCAGATTATTTTCTACCGGAACCGGAAGGGAGGCGACATCCTCGTCAAGTTCCTCACCAACGAACGAGAAACCCCGATTCCGGAACTCACCCCCGTTTCCGGTCCCTATTATCGATGGAACGACGTCAAGGAGTATGTCGCCCATCGCCAGTAATCTTTTCCTATGATGTTTTCATCCCTTCTTGCACAGGCAGCCGCAACGGCGCTGCTGACGATTTCCTTCAACGACGGCCCCGTTCCGGGCGTCGAGGGCCAGGCGATGCTCTTTGACGGATTCGATTCGCGTATCGTCGTTCCCGCAGCCGAGGCGCCCGTCCCCGACAAGCACTTTACAGTCGATGTGTGGGTATGCCCGATTGCCTTCCCGAAAAGCCCTTGCCCGATCGTCTGCCGCCAGAGGACCGACGTTCCCGGCGGATGGTCCCTGTGGCTGGACGCCTGGGGGAAGGTCCACTTCCAGGTGGCATGTGCCGGAGATTGGGTGGAAGTCTGTTCGAGAGAAGGTCTTCCGCTGCGGGAGTGGTCCCGTCTGACGGCGCTGTTTCGCGGCGGCAGCGGCCTGTATCTGGCCATAGACGGAAAGGAAGTCGGTCGCGTCCCGCTCGAGCTGCCCTCCGTCGGCCAGGACGGCTACGACCTCTGGATAGGTCGTACGCCGGTAAGGACACCGTCATTCATGGAGAACAAAAAGATCCCGATCTACAGCTCCTTTGACGGAGCCATCGACGAGCTGCTCATCTACGGAGACCGCGACAGCTACCGCTCCATCCTGAAAGAGAGATTCATCCGTCCGGAGGCTCCGGGGCCCGATGTCCCGGGCTTTGAGGAGCGGATGCTCCCCTCCGGCCCCGACCATCTGGCTTTCGGTGCCTGGTATATGCCGCTGAAGTATTACAAAGCCTTCGATGATCGCTGGCGGGGCGAACTGCCGGATGTGGTGGTCGGTTTCGGAGAGCAGCAGCCCTGGAAGGTCGTCTTCTGGCACGGCATCTCCTATGCCCCCTGCTTCGTGACGGAGAAAGGCAACTGGATGTGCAACGAATTTGTCGAAAGGTCCAAAGTGACGGGCTGGGGCTGCCCGGAGAACATGAGCGACAAACATGCCGACTTCTCCAGTGTCCGCATCATCGAGAATACCCCCGCCCGGACGGTCGTGGTATGGCGTAACCTCCCGGTCGGCGTAAACCAGAAAATCCCCTACCAGAGCGAAGAGACCGCCTGGGGCGACTGCTCGGAGGAGACCTATATCTTTTATCCCGACGGAGCCTGCGTACGGAAAATGGTGCTCTGGACCTCCTGCCCGACCTCCTGGTACGAATGGTGCCAGAGCCTGCAGGTGCTCCATCCCTCGCAGCGGCCCGAAGACGTGCTCGATGCCTCCCAGATCATGTCCGTTGCCGCCATGGACGGGCGCAGCGAGACCTACGGCTGGGACTTTGAAGGCAAGGCCCGGCAGGATGCCCCCTCGATCGAGGGCGCCAATATCCAGGTCACCTATCTTCGGAGCGAATGGAATCCCTACCTGATTCTGGAGGACGGGGACGGTCTCAACGAAAAGAACCAGCCAGGACCGCGGATCGACCGCTACAGCGGCCGCTGGTCCGAGTATTCAGACTTCCCCTGGCGCAACCACTGGCCCGTCGCGCAGGATTACGTGATCGGCCGCTATGCCTGCGTCGCCGATGCCCCTTCCCATACATACACTGCCACCCAGTACAATGCCCCGCATAGCGTGGAGTGCATTCTTCCGGGGGCGGGTGCATCCACTGCGGAAGGCTGTCGCTTCAAAACCGCCTCCGCTGACGCTCCGGCGTACTCCGCGTCCGTAGCGCCGAATGACCTCTCGGCGACATGGAAGATGACGAAACTCATGCTTGCCGGCTGTACCCGGGGCGATGCGGCGGACCTGCTGCCGCTGGCAAAATCCTGGCTCCGGGCTCCGCGCCTTTTCTGCGGCGCCGTCGAAGTGCCCTACGACGTCTGCCAGCGGGCGTATATTTTCCCTGTCATTTCGAGCGAAGCTGTAGGCGAAGTCGAGAAATCTCAGATCTCTCCGCTCGCTTCGCTCGGTCGAGATGACATAGTCCTCCGCCTTGAGGCGAGTGCAGAGCGGCCCGCCTGCGGCCAGTGTCTCATCGTCCCCGGAGCGGGCGAAATGCCGAAGGAAGTTCTCGCCGGCGGCAAGGCCGTCGAAGGCTGGAAGGCCGGCATCCACAGCGCCTGGGACGGCCCGTCGCTGATCCTCTGGCTGCCGGTAACGACCACCGCGCCGGTTGAGATCACGATTCGATAAAGATTACGAGATATGCGAAAGTTATTTCTCTTGATTTCCATTCTGGCCGTCTCGCTGACGGCCTTCGGCCAGGACGAGTATGACTTCGTGGAAGCCTCCGACCTAACCCTGCTCGGCAAGGTATTCCCCGATACGCCCAACCCCTACCAGCGGATGGATTTCACCCGCTTCGGCGGATGGACGGAGAAGGACATCAACCTGCTGGAGATGCCCTCCGGGATCATCGTTTCGTTCAAGACGGATTCGCCCGTGATTGCCGTCAAGCCGGAATTCACGCTGATCTCCAACACCAACGGCGCCGGCTTTGCAGCCCGCGGCTTTGACCTCTATATCAAGCAGGACGGCGAATGGCTATGGGCGGGAGGCTGTTCTTACAACAGCAACGTAGACCTCGAGACCGAGACCCAGAAGATCCGTAAACTGGTCAATCACATGGATGACAGCCTCAAGGAGTGTCTCATGTATCTTCCGACCGAGAGTAAGCTAAGTGGCCTCCAGATCGCCGTCCAGAAGGGAGCCGTGCTGGAGAAAGGCGATGTCCCGTTCCGCCACCGGATCTGTCTCCACGGTTCTTCCTTCATGCACGGGGTCAGCACCAGCAGGGCCGGACAGACCGTGCCTGCCTTCCTGACCCGCATGACAGGAATGCAGTTCTGCAGCCTGGGCGTCAGCGGAGACTGCCGCATGCAGCCGCAGTTCGCCGCAGCCCTGGCCGAGGCCGACGTGGACGCCTTCGTTTTCGACGCCTTCTCCAACGGGAACGACCAGACGGTCAAGGAGAATCTCTTCCCCTTCATCGAGAAGATCCAGGCCGCGAAGCCGGGCGTTCCGCTGATCTTTATGCAGACGATCTGGCGCGAGCGCCGCAACTTCAATCAGGACCATGATGCCAGCGAAGCCAAAAAGATCGCCATGGCCGACAGTCTCATGCGCATCGCCGTAAAGAAGTATAAAGATGTCTATTACATCCCCTCAAACGCTACTTCCGCCATGCATGACACCACCGTCGACGGCGTCCATCCGAGCGACTGGGGCTACTACCTCTGGGCCGAGTCGGTCCGCAAACCGATCCTGAAGATTCTGAAGAAATACGGAATAAAGTAGTTGGACAGAAGAGACTTCATAAGGACATCCGTCCTCGCCGGAGCGGCGCTCTGCCTTCCCGACTGGGAGAAGGCCTTCGCCGCCGGCTGCCGGGACATCCGCGCCGGCAAGCCCTGGCAGGGCTGGAAGCCAGGACAGTTCCAGATCCACTTTATCTATACCGGCGTCGCCGAATCGATGTTCCTCATCTTCCCGGACGGGACGACGATGCTGCTGGACTGCGGCGACTTCGACGCCCTTGCCCGCGGGGAAAAGGCCGTCCCGCTGCTGCCCAGTGCGGATCGTCATGCCGGAGAATGGATCGCCCGCTATGTCACAAGGGTCAATCCGGCCATCACGGATGTCGACTACATGCTGCTGACCCACTACCACAACGACCACGCCGGCAGCGACCGCTTCTATGCGGAGAAGATCATCCGCGACGGAGAAGAGTACTGCCTCAGCGGTTTCTCCCAGGCGGCGGAGACCCTTTCCTTCCGAAAGGCGATCGACCGCTGCTGGCCCGACTATGACGACCCGATTCCGAACACCACAGACGGCGGAGACCCCGACACGGCAGAGCACATGAAACGCTTCTACCGCTATATGCACCGGCACCGGGGGCTCGAAATCGAGAAGTTCCGCCTCGGGGCGACAGACCAGATCGTCCAGCTCCACCATCCGGACCGCTATCCTTCCTTCAAGGTCCGGAACATCTGCGCCAACGGGCGGATCGCGGCGGAGGACGGCACGGTAACGGACCTGTTTGCCGCAAAGAAGCAGGCCGGAGCCACCAAGCTCAACGAGAACGCGATGAGCCTCGGGATGGTGTTCCACTACGGCGATTTCCGTTTCTATACGGCCGGCGATTTCTCAGCCCGCTTCAAAGATCCGGACGGCACGGTTCGCTTTATCGAGGACGACATCGCCGAAGTATGCGGTCCCGCCCATGTCGCCAAGGTCAACCACCATGGCCACAACTCCATGAGCCGGAAACTCGTCGCAGCTCTGCGCTCACAGGTCTGGGTCAGTTGCGTCTGGGACCAGCTCCACAACCTTCCGCCTTGCATGGAACTGCTCTCCGACCGCTCGATCTATCCCGGCGATCGCATCATCTGCCCGACCATCATGCCTGCCGAGCGCCGCGAAAAAGACGGCGATGCCTCCTGGATGAAAGACGTTGCCCGCGATTCTTACGAAGGAGGGCATGTCGTAGTCAATGTGGAAAAAGGCGGCAAACGCTACTCAGTCTCCTACCTCACGGCCGCCGACGAGTCGATGACCGTCCGCAGCGTCCTGCATTTCAAGGTGTAGCGCTCCCCTACTTCAATTCAAAGGTCAGCGGCTTCCGGGTGGCTTTTATGCAGGTTTCCCGTACGCCGCCGGAAAGGCAGGCGATAACGGCAACTTCCTTTCCGACAAGGTCTTTATCGAACTCGAGGGTCAGCTTGACAGAAGCATAGTCCGCGGCCCAGTCCGCCTTTGTCACCAGGGTGCCGAAGCCGGTGGACACAGTTCCCGGGCGGTTGTAGGCGTTATACCAATTGATAATGGGAGAGGACAAGCCGGAGAAATTGCTCCATCCGCCACCGCGGCCGCTCGCGAGCATAAAATGCTCATAGCAGTTGTACGAATCCTCGCATTCCCGCTCCCAGTTCTCCAGGGCCGTCTCAGCAATCAGCCGGGCCTTTTCGGGGAGCCCCAGATCGAGCATCGTCTTCCAGAGGATCATCTGGTGCGGCATCCATACGGTGCCGTTCCAGTAGCCGTCGATGCGGTAATACGGCGCCTTCTGGTCGACAGCCGTGATACCATAGGGGCTCCACAGCTCGCCTTCCGTGAAGATATGACTTAGGAGTGCGTCGCTCTGCTGCGGGCTAGTAATACCGGCAACGAGCGGGGTGACGCCGTCGAGCCCCATGTCGTAATTAGCCCCATCTTCGGTGCGATAGAGGCGCTGCGGCTCCCCGTCCTCGTCATGCTCGACATAGCCGAAGTAGCCGCTTTCCTCGTCCCAGGCATTGTCCAGGATACCCCGGCTCATCTCGGCGATATCGCGGTCGAACTGCTTGACATCCTTTTTCTCCCCAAGATGGGCCGCCAGCAGACGGAGAATCCGGGCGCAGCGGATATAGTAGGAGGTCGATACCATCGGCGTCGTGCGGGCGCGCAGCTCCTTCTGCGAACGCAGCGTCCACTGGGGCGGATAGTCGTCCCAACCGCCGCTGTTGTAGAAGATGTTCCATGTCTCCAGCAGGCCGCTTGGCTTGCGGAAACGAGGGCCGGTCATAAAGTCGTAGAATCGCTTGAGGCGGGGGTAGATCTCACGTAGCTGCTCCTCATCGCAGCCGTTCCGTTCCCAGACATCACCGATGGCGAAAATCTGCGTCGCGAGCGGTGTGCCGTGATGGACAAAAGGCGCTTCTTCTTCGGGTGTCGTGGTATACTGGCGGATGATCTCATAACCCCGTCCGGGGTCGATTTCGCTCATCGCCCAGCCGATGAACCCGCAGTCCCAGGTGTAAAGGCTGTTCCAGTTCTTCCCCGGGCAGAAGTGCCGGATCGGCTCCCCGAAAGCGTCGATCGGATACACGACGTTCGTCAGCAGCGTCGCCTGCAGCAACTGCACCCCGAGCGGGGCCGGAGCATCCGAAGGATGCGGAGCCCTTTTGGCACCTACTGCCTGGATGTCAGAGGTTTCCGGATTGAGCAGAATCATCTGCCACAGCGTCGTATCGCGCTGGGGCTGAAGGACGACGGGACGCAGGAAATTGGCCGTGTAGTGCCCTTTCTTGTCGCCTTTGAGATCCTTGAAGACATGATCATGCACCTTCCGGGGCATGAGCTGCTCGATCTTGGCGCAGCGCCACTGCCGAACCTCGCTGTAGGGATAATCCCATAACACGCCGTAGGTGGCGTCCACCTCCGGGTAGCGAACAGTGAACCACCCCTCTCCCTTTTCGATCTCGGGCGTCCACTCCCCTTCCGTGCCGCCGCTTTTTCGCACCGCCAGCTGAAGGCTGATATTCTGCACGATGTCGGTATTGTTCACGCAGCGGGTCTCGAGAAGCACCCGCTGATCGTCGAGGACATGGTAGGTCGCATCCACATAGACACGGTCCTTCCACTCGATTTCCTGCCGGTAGGTGATATGGCGCATGTCGGCCGATACCGCCCAGGGATGGACGTCCGACTCGAACAGCGCGCAGGGCACCTTGACATTACGACGGTAAACGCCCGGCACCAGGCAGAACTCCACCTGAATGCCGGACGAAAGATCCTGAATATGGGAAATGCCGAAATACTCCTTCGAATACGGCCCCCATTGCGACAGAGAAGCGATGTCATGCGACGGACCGCCGGCCGCAAGGACTGCCGCGAGAAGAAGAGAGGCGAACATACTCTATTCGACCGTTACGGGCACTTCGAGACGGATGTCCGCCGAAGAAGCGCCGATAAGGATGCGATACTGGCCGGGATCGACCTTCCAGGCATGCGTCTTGACGTCGTAGTAGCTGAAGGCATCCGGGCCGAGATGGATCGTATACTCGACCGCGGCGCCCTTCTTGATGAGCTTCTTGTCATAGCCCTTGAGCTCCTTGGCCGGACGCATCACGGACGGATCTACCGGAGAGACATAGACCTGCGCAACCTCCTTGGCGTCCATCTTGCCGTCGTTGCGGACGGTAAAGCTGACGTCGAAGCCGTCGCCAGCCTTGACGGCGGAAGCATTGCTGTAAGAGAAGCTGGTGTAGGAAAGGCCATAGCCGAAGGCATAGAGCGGTTCTACGCCGAAATGCTCCACGCCGCGGTAGCCGAGGAAGATACCTTCCTTATAGACGCTGTAGGGATAGCGGTCATTGATCTCACGCGGGTGCAGCGGAGCGGCAGCATACCACTGCTGGGCAGGATTCTTGTCGAGCTCGCCCCAGAAGGTGAAGGGCAGGCGGCCCGAGGGCGATACTTTGCCGCTCAGGATGGCAGCGAGAGCGTTGCCGCCTTCCTGGCCGGGATACCAGTCGAGGATGATAGCCTTGACGCGGTCGGCCCAGGGCCGGATGTCGATCTCGCCGCCCGAGTTGACGATGACGACGACATTCGGGTTATACGAGGCGACGGTCTGGATCAGGTCAACCTGCTCCCGATCCAGGCCATATTTGCGATCCTTGTTCTCTTTCTCCGTGTTTTTGTTGAAGCCCACTGCGACAAGGACCACGGCGGCCTTGCGGAGAATATCGGGCTGGGGCGTCCCCATCAACTTGATATTCCATGCGGAACCGAGCTTCTCGAGGCCCTCCATGAGCGTGACGCCCTTGCCGTCCTCGGGGGTAACGTTACCCGAGCCGCCGCCACAGACGATGTTGTTGGAATTGGGGCCGATGACGGCAATCAGGTTCTTCTTGCCAGACTTGAGGGGCAGGATGCCGCCTTCATTCTTCAGAAGGACCGGACCCTCGAGGGCGACCTCATAGGCGCGGCGCTGGGACACTGCCGGATCCTCTGCAGCCGGGTCGGCCTCCAGAGAGTTGTCGAGGAAACCATAGGCACTGAAAGCGGCGAGGAGATGGATGCACTTTTCATCCAGGTCGTCTTCGGTGATGACGCCGTTGGCAAGGAGAATCTTCACCTCATCCATGCCCGTCACCCAGTTGCGGGGCATCTCTAAGTCGACCCCGCCGGTAAGGAAATTGAGGGTGCTGTAGGTGGAGGTCCAGTCGGTCATCACGATGCCCTGGAAGCCCCAGGCACGCAGATTATCCTTCACCAGCCAGGGATTCTCGGCGGCATGCATGCCGTTGACGGGATTGTAGCTCGTCATCACGGCGGCGACGTCGGCCTTCTCCACAGCCCTGCGGAAGGACGGGAAGTATATCTCGTTCATCGTACGCTCGTCGGCGTTGGAGCTGGTACCGTGACGCTCGAACTCCTGCTGGTTCAGGGCGAAGTGCTTGATGGTGGCCATCACGCCCTGCTCCTGCATACCGAGAATATAGCTGATAGCCGTCTCGGAGGTCAGGTACGGATCCTCACCGTAATACTCGAAATTACGGCCGCAGAGGGCGCTGCGGTAGATATTAACGCCCGGGCCGAGCATGATCTGCACCCCGTGGGCCTTGGCGGCGCTGCCGATACCGGCGCCCATTTCGCGGACGGCCTCACGGTTCCAGGTAGCCGCTGCGGAGATGCCGCAGGGGTAGAAGGTGCTGTAGATATGCTTGCCGTCGATGTTGCGGACGCCCTGCGGACCGTCGGCCATACGGATCGAAGGAATGCCGAGACGCGGAATCGCGTAGGTGCGGAAGCCGTCGATCTTTCCGGAAATGAGTTCGATCTTTTCGTCGACGGTCATCCGGGCGACAAGGGCTTTGGCGCGCTCCCGATCGGAAGGCTTGATTTTCGGGGCGGCGAAAAGGCCGGCTGCCGTTACGGTCAGCATTACGGCCAGGGTGAGGAAACGTTTCATATACAGATGATAATAATTGTCTATTTCACAAATATACAGATTCTTTTTCAGATTCTTGCCATGGATGTCGAAATAAAGACAATTTTACTATATCTTTGTATTATAATATCCATTACAACTAAAACTATGCATCTCAACGAAGAAGCAGCACGCTGCCTCCTGTGCGCAGAAGCCCCCTGTAGCAAAGCTTGTAAAAACGGCGACCCGGCCAGAGCCGTTCGCGCAATCCGTTTCGGCAATGCCGCCATTGCCGGCCAATGGGTGAAAGATTGTTCCGAGAAGGATCTGGAAGCCGCCGAAAAGGCCTGTATCCACTACGACCGTCCCATCCGGCTCCGGGAGATGGTCAGGGCACTCCCCCTGTCATCTCGACTGAGCGAAGCGAATGGAGAGATCTCCCTTTCCATAGACTTCTGCGGCCTCCGCTGCGAGAATCCTTTCTTCCTGGCATCCTCGGCCGTCTGCACCAATTACGAAATGGTCGCCCGGGCTTTTGAAGCCGGCTGGGCCGGTGTCTTCTACAAGACCATCTGCTTGCAGGAAATCCGGGAGGTGTCGCCACGCTTCGACGCCGTCTATGAAAGCGGCCGGCAGGGCGATTTCTACGGCTTCCGCAACATGGAACAGCTGAGCGAGAATCCCGTGGAAATGGACTTCGACATCCTGAGGCGGCTCAAGCAGGACTACCCCGCCAAGATTGTCGTCGCCTCCATTATGGGACAGTCGGAAGAGGAATGGATCCGCCTGGCCAAAATGGCCGAAGAGGCCGGCTGCGATGCCGTGGAGCTGAATTTCTCCTGCCCGCAGATGCGAATGACCGGCATGGGTTGCGACGTGGGACAGGACCCCGAGCTGGTCACCTTCTTCACGGCATACGTCAAGCGCAGCGTCAGCATTCCCGTGATCCCGAAGATGACGCCCAATATCGCGCATATCTCAGAACCGGCCATGGGGGCCTTTTTCGCCGGCGCAGACGCCATTTCGGCCATCAACACGATCAAGAGCGTCACCCTGGGAGACGGCTCAGAGGTCAACGGCTGCCAGACCGGATCCGGCTACTCCGGCCGCGCCGTCAAGCCGATTGCGCTCCGCCATATCCTCGCGATGGTGAAAAACCCCATCATGAAGAATATCCAGTACAGCGGCATCGGCGGCATCGAGACCTGGCGGGACGCCCTGGAATTCATCCAGCTGGGCTGCCGCAACGTCCAGATCTGCACGGCCGTCATGCAATACGGCTACCGCATCATAGACGACCTGATCCAGGGCATGCAGAACTATATGGCCGGTCGCGGCATCACCCGTCTCGACGAGATAGTCGGAGAACTCCTGCCCACATTCTTCCTCCCCCACGATCTCGACCGGGACACGATCGTCTATCCGAAATTCGACCGCAGCAAATGCATCGGCTGTGGCCGCTGTACCATCTCCTGCGCCGACGGCGGTCACCAGGCCCTCCGCATGGATCCCGAAACGCGCAAGCCCCAGATGATCGCCTCGCGCTGCGTCGGCTGCCACCTCTGCCGCCTGGTCTGCCCGACCGGCGCCATCGGCGTCGCCCGCCGCATGGAGAAAAAAGATGCCCGCCAGGCATAATTGAGCCCGGTCACCATAGCGAAGCCTGTGGGCACAAAGTGGGCACTTCATAATAAGCCAAATGCCTCTGAAGCACGTTCAGAGGCATTTTTGGAGGTGCCAAGCGGAATCGAACCGCTGTAGCAGGTTTTGCAGACCTGTGCCTAACCGCTCGGCCATAGCACCGGATTGGGAATGCAAAGATAGGGATTATTTATCAATCTGCGAAATTTTTTTGAGATTCCACGGTCAGGGCCGTGGAATGACGAAAAAAGACAGCCGTGGAATGACGAAAAAAGACAGCCGTGGAATGACAGCAGACGCAAGGCTACAACGAAGACAGGGCCTTGGCGATGCGGCCGGCGACGACGGTGCGGACGAGAATCTTGCCATCGGGACCGATCAGATAGAGCGAGGGTATCCACTTGACACCGAAGGCGGCGCCGACGGTGGATTCCTTTTTGCCGGCGGGATCGAAAAGTTGAACGCCGGGAAGGCTTTCGGCGGCGATGTACTCTTTCCACTTCTCGATCGAGCGGTCGAACGAAACGCTCACGAATCGGACGCCGGCGGGGGCGTACAGCTCATACATTGCCTTGAGCTCAGGCACTTCTGCCCGACAGTCGGGGCACCAGGATGCCCAGAAGACAAGGACGACTGGAGCGCCGCGAAGGCTGCTGAGGCTGAAGGTCTTGCCGTCGGCATCCGGCAGCTCAATCTCGGGCGCCACCGTCCCCGGAGCGAGCAGTTCGGTGGCATAGAGAACGTCGGGATCCTCTTCGGGCGTCTGTCCGAAGGCGGCGAGGGCGGGCAGCAGGGCCAGCGCAAAAAGGAGCAGAAATCTTTTCATCGCAAATCTTTTTATCGGTAGCAAACATACGGATTTTTCCTTAACTTTGCAAAGAAGGGGGAGATCTCTCGACGGCGCTCGAGATGACAGCCCCCCTGCAAAACCTGAATCCGACGCCCGTGAAGCAGATTCTGTCTATACTCTGCGCGTTCCTTATCGCTGCGCTGTCGCTCCAGGCCCAGACGACCAAAGTCAAGGGCCGGGTGACGGATGCGGACACGGGTGACGGCATCCCCTTCTGCGCCATCTTCTTCGACGGCACCACGATCGGGGTCACCAGCGACATGGACGGATACTATCTGCTCGAGACACGCGACCACAATGCCCAGGTGCTGACGGCACAGCTACTCGGCTACGACAGCCAGAGCTACGTCATCGTGCCCGGTTCCTATTCCGAGATCGATTTTCGCCTCCGCCTGACCGACAACCGGCTCACCGCAGCCGTGGTCAAGCCCGACAACCGCTACATGCGCTGGATCCTCCGGAACATTGACGAGAATCGCGCCCGGCACAACCCCGAACTGCGCAAGGAGTACCAGTGCGACCTCTATACCAAGGTCGAGCTGGACCTGACCAATGCAGAGGAGCAGATCCGCAGCCGGGCCTTCCGCCGGCATTTCGGCTTTGTATTCGACTATATGGACACGTCCGTCGTGTCCGGACAGCCGTATCTGCCCGTCATGATATCCGAGACCGTGGCCCGGCGCTACCATACCTCCTCGCCCGCCCTCGACAAGGAAGTCATCGAGGCGAGCAGGATCTCGGGCCTCAATGAAGAAAACGCCGTCTCCCAGTTTACCGGCAGTCTCCACCTGAGGGCCAACTTTTACGACAATTTCATCAACGCCTTCAACGTGGACATTCCCTCCCCCATCTCGGGCGGCGGACTCCTCTATTATAATTACTTCCTCATCGACTCGCTGGACATCGAAGGGCGGAAGACCTACATGATCCGCTACCATCCGAAAGGGAGCGTCTCCTCCCCCACCTTCGACGGCGAGATGTTTATCGACGCTGAGGACTGGGCCCTTCGCACCATGCACGCCAGGCTGAAAAAAGGATCGAACGTCAACTGGATCCGGGACCTCGTGATCGATGCGGAGAACCAGCGGGTCGGCGACAGCGCCTGGTTCTATCTCGAGAACCGGGTGTATGTGGATTTCTCCGTCACGATGCGGGACTCATCGAGCATGATGTCCTTCCTCGGGAACAGGACCATCCACTTCGACAACCCCCGTTTCGAAATCCCCAGCCGTCGGGAACTGGCCGCCGAGGGTGAGAATGTGATGGTGAAAAAGGATGCCGGCCGTCGCGACGACGACTACTGGAGCGGAGCGCGCCCCTACGCCCTCTCGAGCCGGGAGCAGGGCATCTACGACATGGTCGAACAGATTAAGGACGTCCCGATCTACAACAACATCGTATCTATTGTAACGACCTTTGTCAAAGGGTATTACAATTTCGAAAAAATCGGCATCGGGCCGTACAACCAGCTTATCAGCTTCAGCGAAAGGGAAGGTTTCCGGCCGCAGCTGGGCCTTCGGACCACCTCCGAATTCTCGAAATGGATCCGCCTGACGGGGCAGCTTGCCTACGGGTTCAAGGACCGGAAGTTCAAGGGCATGGCCCGGGCGGAAATCATGTTCAACAACCAGCCGACCCGGAAACTCACCGCCACGCTCCGGCGCGGCTACCGGCAGCTCGGCAAGAGCCGCAACTCCTTCTCTGAAGCCAACTTCCTGTCCTCTCTCTTTGCCAAGAGCGGGTTCAACAAGCAGAGTTTCGTCAACGAGTATTCCGTCTCCTACCAGCACGAATTCAATCCCGGGTTCACCAACACCTTCGGCCTCGAATTTACCCGCATTTTCGCCAACGAGATGGTGCCACTGCGTAAGCAGGACGGGACGGAGGTCTTCTCGGTCGGTGCCAACCAGTTCCACTACTCCGCGCGCTTCTCCTGGGACGAGACGACCACCCGGGGCGTATTCGACAAGTACTACGTCCACACGAAATACCCCGTCCTGACCTTCGACATCACCGGCTCGGTCAAGGCCTTTGACCGCTACGACTACACCTTCCTCCGAACGGAAATGGGCCTGCGATGGAGAGTTGCTACGCCTCCTTTCGGCGCCGGCCACATCGACTTCAACGCCGGCCATATCTTCGGCAACGTACCCTATCCGATGCTCAAGCTCCACGAAGGGAATGCAACCTACTTCCTCGACAAGAGCGCCTTCAACTGCATGGACTTCTACGAGTTCGCCTCCGACACCTGGACGACGCTGATGTACGAGCACAATTTCGGCGGCTTCTTCTTCGGGAAAATCCCGCTGCTCAAGCAGTTGCAGCTCCGCGAAGTGGCGACCTTCAAGATGGCATACGGCACCATTTCCGACCACAACAACGGCATCCTCGGCAACGACAAGATGCGGGAGGCCACCCTGCTGTTCCCGCTCGGAATGGGCGACCTGAACCGGCCCTACGTCGAGATGGGCGTCGGCATTTCCAATATTCTTCGCTTATTCCGCGTAGATTTCTTCTGGCGGATGACACACCGCTACCATGAGATCGACGGCGAGCGGGTCTGGGTGCCGCATCTTTTCACCGTCAACCTGGGCCTGGAACTCGCGTTCTAGCGTCCCAGCAGCAAATCTCCGAAAGAATAGACCCCGGGGGCGAGGCTCTCGGCCATTCTGGCGGCAAGGACGGCGCCGGCGGCCAGACCTTCGCGGGAGAAGGCTTCGTGGGTCAGGGTGAGACGGTCGCAGGCGGATTCGAGCGTAAGGGTATGGATACCTGGGACTTCGCCCTCGCGGAAGGACTCAATCTTCGGAGCCTCGCCGAGATGCTCCTCGACGATATTCCCCATGACGACCGCTGTTCCGGAGGGCGCATCAAGCTTATGGATGTGATGGGTCTCGGAGATAGCGGGCGTATAGCCCTGGCCTTTCAGCACGTCGCAGACGCGGCTGACGGCGGCAAAAAGGGCATTGACGCCGATAGAGAAATTCGATGCCCAGACGAGCGGCGTCCCGGCCTCGCGGAAGGCGGCAAATACCTCTTCCCTGATGTCATACCATCCCGTCGTGCCGACAACCGCCGCCTTGAAAAGACGCGCGATGGTGCCGTAATTGGCCCGGAAAGCATCCGGCGTCGTGAAATCAATGCAGACGCATTCGGCCGCGACGGCGGGATCGGTGCTGCAAATATCCTCGCTGGCGGCTACGAGCTCAATCCCCTGCCGCTGCAGCTGCTTTTCGACCATATGGCCCATACGGCCGTATCCGCTGATGATGACTTTCATTATGCCAGAGCTTTATAGATTTGCGTGTATTGACGGACAGCCGTTTCCATCTCGTCGAACGAGATCGTCTCGTCGGCGCGGTGGGCATGGCGGATCGATCCGGGGCCGCAGATGATCTTGCGGGAGAAGTTCGTAAGGTGCGGCGCATCGCTGCCAAAACTCGCCGGGGCGGTAGGGAGCCCGTCTACGGTATCATAGCGAAGCGGCCTGTCGCCGCCGCGGGCTTCGATCTCCAGATGGCCGGGCTCGGCCTCAGCGGCCATCCAGGCCTCGACCGCCTCGTCGCTGGCGAAGGTCGTCCGGAAATACAGACGGCAGCGAAGCTCCGGACTCAGCACGTTCTGAGGATTGTCGCTGCGGAGCTCGCCGACATTCCAGGTCGTGGGCCCGAGCAGCGGATCCTCCGGGAAAGCAGCGCCCTCGAGACGGTTCAGGAAATCATGGAACATCGCCACGGCGCTCCGGCCATACTGCGGATACCCGGAATGGAAGGGCTCACCGCGGAAGGTCAGCCCGTAGGATTTGGTGCCCTTGGAGGCCGTCACCTGGCGGTTTTCGGTCGGCTCGCCGATCACGAGCGTCTCCGCCCGGAAAGGCAGCTTCGCGAAGGCCCTGGCGCCCCAGGAGCCCGTTTCCTCACCGGATAGAAGGAGCAGGGCAAAGCCGCTCTCGCCGGCAGCCTCCAACTGCTTGCAGGCCGTATAGAGGGCCAGAATCTGTCCCTTGGCATCACAGGCGCCGCGGCCACAGACCCGATCCTCCGAGAAGGTCGGCGGAATGTACGGCGGCACCGTATCCATATGGGTACAGAAAACGAGCCTCGGCTTCCCCCAGGAAAAGAGCAGGTTCAGTGTGCCGTCGCCAACCTCGAAAGCCTCCTTTTTCGGGGCCTCGAGTGTCTCGAACAGCCACTCGGCCACGGCCCGTTCCCGGCCCGAAGTCGAGTCGAAGGAGAGCAGTTTCTGAAAGAGAGCCCGGTCAACCATCATATCAGCAGTCCTTTTTCGAGCAGCGCCTGGGCAATCTGGACGGCATTGGTCGCCGCGCCCTTGCGGAGGTTGTCGCTGACACACCAGAGATTGAGTCCGTTCTCGACGCTGTCGTCGCGACGGATGCGGCCGACAAAGACTTCGTCCTTCTCCCAGGCATTGATCGGCATGGGGTAGACATTGTTCTTCGGATCATCCTGCACGACGACGCCCGGCATCGCTGCCATCAGCGCCCGGACATCATCCAGCTCATACGGAGCGCCCAGTTCGACATTGACCGACTCGCTGTGGCCCCCATACACGGGCACGCGGACGGTCGTGGCGCTGACGCGGACGCTGTCGTCCCGAAGAATCTTTTTGGTCTCATTGACCATCTTCATCTCCTCTTTCGTATAGCCCGACTCCAGGAAGGAATCGATATGCGGCAGGATATTGCCCTCGATCGGGTAGGGATAGACGGCCGGATAGCTCCCCCAGGGCTTGCCCTCGCGCTCGGCGAGAAGCTGGCTGAGGCCCTTCATCCCCGTCCCGGTAACGCTCTGATAGGTCGAGACGACGATGCGGCGGATGCCGTAGCGCGCATGCAGCGGCGCCAGCGGCAGGACCATCTGGATGGTCGAGCAGTTCGGATTGGCGATGATAAAATCGTCCGCGGTCAGTACGTCGGCATTGATCTCCGGAACGACCAGCTTCTTTGTCGGATCCATCCGCCAATAGGAAGAATTATCGACGACGCGGCAGCCGACCTCCGCAAAGCGGGGCGCCCATTCGGCCGACACGGCACCGCCGGCACTGAAAATCGCCAGCACCGGGCGCTGGGCCACGGCGTCGGCGGGCAGCATGACTCTCCACTGCCGGCCCTGGAAAGTCACTGTTTTCCCGATGGAACGCTCGGAGGCGACAGGCAGAAGCTCCGTCACGGGGAAATGCCTTTCCTCGAGCACCTGCAACATCTTCGAGCCAACGAGACCCGTGGCTCCGACAACGGCTACTCTCATACTATTTCAGAATATCATTCAGGATACTGGATGCCGCCTGGCGGGCACCTTCGCCGGCACCTTCGATCACCAGCGGACAGGGATGGAAGGCGCTGCGCAGAATCACTGCATTTTCCGTACCGCGGAGATGATAGGCGGGATGTTCTTTTTCCACTTCCCGCACCCGAATCGATGCACGATACCCAAGACGAGCCTTGGGATCCTTCTCCAGCGAAGCGACAAAACGCAGGCGGCGGCCCTTGACGGATGCTTTGAGCGTCCGGAGCGACAGGGCGGCCTCGGAGGCCTCCAGGCTGGAATAAAAGTCCTCTATGGAGCCCTTCTGAAGGGGCACGACCGGTTCGACCTCGACATCGCTTTCTTCCAGGGGAATGCCGGCGACGCGGGCGAGAATCAGAAGCTTGCGGAGCGCGTCGCGGCCGCTGAGGTCGTTGCGCGGATCCGGCTCGGTAAGGCCTTCCTGCTGGGCTTTCCGGACCAGGGAGGCGAAGGATACACCTTCTCCGGTGTAATCGCCGAGGATCTGGTTCAGCGTGCAGGAGACGACCGCTTCGAGCGAAAGTATCTCGTCCGATGAGTTAGCACTCAGCGCGATGGCATCCAGGACCGGAAGGGCGGCGCCGACCGTCGTCTCGTAACGGAGGAAAGTCCCCGAGCGCATCGCGGCGCTGTGCATGGCCGCATAGTCGACATACGGGACGGCGAAGGAGCGGCGGTTCGACGAAACGATGGAGATGCCGGCTTCGAGAAGGGGCACATAGCTGCGCCAGATCGCATGACTGTTCGTCGCATCCACGAAAACGGCGCCCTGGGGCCTTGCGGCCAGGATTTCATCGATAAAAGCGGGGCGGCGGCTGTCGGCGACATCGACGATGCGGAGCCGTTTCCCGGTCCGTTGATGGAGGATCTCTCCGACTTCTTCTATCATAGCGACAAGGGCTGATCCGACGGCGCCTTTTCCGGCGATATAAAGCGGAATCTCCGTGGTCGGGACCGTCTCGAAAAAGGCGCGGTGCAGGACCTCAAGGGCGTGACGCTCGAGTGTATGGCGCACTTTCGCACGGAAGAGAACGCCTTCCGGGCTCCTCTCCACGGTCACTTCCCCGACGGTACGGATGCCGGAGAGATGGAGCTGCTCCTTCAAGCGGGGCAGCACATCTTCCGATTCGGGGCCGGCTCCGGAAGCGACAAGGGTAAGTAAGACCTCTGCTCCTTCCCCGGCCCTCTCAGAGGCCAGACCGATCAGGCGGAAGCCCTCGGCATGGCCCTCTATGCGGGTACCCGGATTCGCGGGATCGAAGGTATTGCGGATTTCGATGGCGATGCCTGCCTCCATGGCTGGCGCGACCGTCGGCGCATACAGCACCTTGGCGCCGCAGCGGGCCATGTCAAGGGCAGCCTGGTAAGGCATCTGCGGGACGGTCCGGGCCGACTTGACGTCCCTGGGATTGGCCGTCATGATGCCGGGGACATCGGTCCAGATCTGGAGCGATTCGGCATGGACGGCCGCCGCATAGATGGCTGCGCTGTAGTCGGAGCCGCCGCGGCCGAGGGTCGTGACATGCCCTGCGCTGTCGGAGGCGATAAAACCGGGAGCGACATAGATTTCGGCCGGCGCCCCCTCGACTGCGGCGGCAATGCGGCGGTAAGTCTCCGGAAGGTCGTCTGAGACAACAAGTTCCCGCGAATCCAGCCATAGCGCCGAAAAGCCCTCACAACGAAGTTTCAGCGTCAGGATCGTGGTCGACAGAATCTCGCCGAAGGTGACTTTCTCACCATCCGGCGACGCATCCATCCGAGCGAAGAGCAGCTCGATCTGCGCCTCCGCATCTGCCTTTTCGGCACCGGTAAAGAGCCGGCGGACGATGGCGAGATGGCGGTTCAGCAGGTCTTCGCGCAGCGCCGCCTTCCGGACAGGATCCACACCGGGATCGGCGATCGCAAGGAGGGCATCGGTGCAGCCGCTGATGGCGGAAGCGACGAGGATGACGCTTCCTCCCTTCTTACGGGCCTGCGCCTCAGGGACGATATCCAGAACCCGTGACATGGCTGTCGCATTCGCAACGGACGAACCGCCGAATTTCAGCACCGCGTATTGAGAGGCCTTGGACATGATATGCAAAGATAATAAAAAAGATCAGTACTCCCGCGGGCCGAAAAGGCAGGTGCCGAGACGGATCATGCTCGCCCCGTGGCGGAGCGCGATGCGCCAGTCGTCAGACATGCCGATGGAGAGCTCGGTGAAGGTCTCCTTCAGTGCCGGAAACTCCGCCCGGATCCGACGGAACAGCCCTTCAATGCGGGCAAAATCTGCATCAATCACCCGCTCGTCATCGGTATTCGTCGCCATCCCCATCAGCCCCCGAACACAGACATGGCCATACTGACGCTGCAAAATGGACCATATCTCCTCCTCGGCGAAGCCCTGCTTCGTCTGCTCGGCGCCGAGATGGAGCTCCAGAAGGACGGGGACTGCGCGGCCGTTTTCAGCGCCCCAGCGGTCAATGGCTTCGAGAAGATGGAGCGAATCGACCGACTCGACCAGAGCGGCATACGGAAGCACCAGCTTGAGCTTGTTGGTCTGGAGATGACCGATGAAATGCCACTCGATATCCCCCGGCAGCTGCGCTGCCTTGGCGGCAAACTCCTGGGGCCGGCTCTCGCCGAAGAGGCGCTGGCCGGCCTGATAGGCCTCACGGATACGTTCTACCGGATGGAATTTCGAAACTGCCACCAGGCGAACCCCTGATGGCAGCTCAGAAAGGATGGCGTTTCGACTATCTGAAAACATAGATTTCTCGACTTCGCTCGAAATGACAGCTAGCGGCGGCCGTTTTTCTTTTGCTGCTCCCGCTGGCGCTGCATCTTCTGGGCTTCTTCCAGGCGCAGCTGCCACTTGGACTTCGGCATCGGCTTCCCTTCCGTCGCATGCACCTTGGCGAGGATCTCGTCGGGGTGGACAAACCACTTGCGGATGATCCAGGTCTCGAGCATCGTGATGAGGTTCGACAGCAGATAGTAGTAGCTCAAACCGGAGGAGAGGCTGTTACAGATGAAGAACATCATGATCGGCATCATCCAGACGCTCATGAACTTCATCATCTTGGCGCTCGGATCGTTTCCGGTCATCTGCGTGCTGGAGGTCAGCTTGGAGTAGAAGAACATCGAAGCCGCCATCAGCAGGGCGAACAGGGACAGGTGTCCGAGGAATGGAAGGTCGAACCCGGCCGGCAGGATATTGTCGTAGGTACTGAGGTCATCCGCCCAGAGGAATCCCTGCTGGCGCAGCTCGATGGAAGCCGGGAAGAAGCGGAACATCGCCCACAGAATCGGGAACTGCAGGATCATCGGCAGGCAGCCGCCCATGGGGCTGACACCGGCCCGCTTGTAGAGATTCATCGTGGCCTGCTGCTTCTTCATCGCATCTTCCTGCTTCGGGAACTTCTCGTTGATCTTCTCGATCTCGGGACGCAGGGCCGCCATCTTCGCAGAGGAAGAATAGGACTTGTATGCGAGCGGCAGGACGATCAGCTTGATGACGAGGGTCATCAGCAGGATGATCAGACCGAAGTTGAGGATGCCGAGGGTATCGTGGAAGAAATCGAAGAGCGGGATGATCACCCACTTGGTAAACCAGCCGATGAGCCAGCCGCCGAGCGGAACGATCTTCTCGTAGTGCTGGTCAAAAGCCTTCAGACCATAGTAGCTGTTCGGTCCCATGTAGATCTCGAAAGGAATCTCGAAATCCTTCGAACCGCCGTCATACCCCAGCGACAGGGTCGCCATGCAGGTCATCAGGCGCGGGTCGTTGTCCTTGCCGGAACCATACTTCACCACGAAGGCGTTCTTGCCGCCGGCAAAGTTGTCCTTGCAGCGAAGGATCACGGAGAAGAACTGCTGCTGGTAGCCGACCCAGGAAACCGGGGCGGACTCGGTCTTGTTCTCATCCTTCGAGCCACCGATGTCCTCGATGTCGTCTTCGCCGGCAAAGGCATAGTTCAGCTTGGAATACTGCTTTTCGTTGCGGAAGCCCTTCTCCATGCGGGGAATGGCCAGGTTGTAGTTCAGCTTGATGGAGGACACGCGGCCGGGAAGCGTGGCGTCAAAATCCTTGAACGCCACCTTATAATCGACCAGATAGGAGCCCTCGGTCAGCGAGTAGGTCTGGATGATGCGGCCGCCGCCGAATTCGGCAGACAGGACCAGCGTAGACTCGCTCGACAGGGTGCTGTCCCGCTGGAAATCCAGCTCGGACGAGTAGAAACCGGCACCGTCGTGGGCAAATTCCAGCAGGCAGCCCATCTGGCTGTAGTCGCGCGTATCGGTACTGTCAGTAGCTTCCGTTTTATACAGGTACAGGGGCGTACCGCCATAGTTGGAATAAGTCTTCACCAGGGCGCTGAAAGGAGTTGCACCCCGGGAGAGGAACTTCAGTTCCAGGAGGTCGTTGCTGATCGTAAGGGTGTCGACGGGAACGGTGGCCGCGGCAATCTCTTCCGCCGCAGCTTGCGCGTCTTCACCGCCGGGCTCCGAAACAGATACCTCGGCGCCGCCCTCTGCGGATGCCTGCGGAGCCGCAAGGAATTCCTCCTGCGGGAGGTTCTCCTCCGCCGTCCGGTTCAACGAATCCAGACGCTGCTGCTCCAGACGCTGGGCAAGATCGATCGAGTCACGGCGAAGTTCCTCGAGCTGCTGGGCTCTCTGGAGCTCGGCCTGCTGCTTCATGGAGCGGGCCTGAAGCATCAGGAACCCGACCATGATGGCGCCGATCAGGAGAAAGCCGATGAGCGTATTGTGATTCTTTCCTGCCATAGGCGCCTACTCTTTATCGTCAGCGGCCTCAAGGGCACGGATCTGCTGCTCGAGGGCGGCGAGCTGGGCCTTGGAAGCATCAATCTTCTCCTGCATCTGGCTGATCAGGGCAGCGGCGTTCTTGGACGGGCCGAAGAAGCCGATATTGTTCTCGTAGGTAACGATATCCTGCTGCAGTTCACGATACTGCTGGATCAGGCGGTCCTTCTCGGAAAGCGGGCGCTTCTGGTCACGGGGTCCGCGGGCGGCTCCGCTTCCTCCACGGGCCGGACCGCGCTGGCCACCCATACCGGGGAACTTCTCCCCGAGGGCCTCGCGATAGGCGTGGGAAATCTTCTCCTTCTCCTTGAACGGCACGAAACCGATGGCAGCGAAACGGGCGGCGAAATCCTCCCGTGCGGCGGCATCCTTCTCGGCATCGCCGGTAAGCTCGTAGGCTTTGATCTCCTCGATGACCGCCTTCTTCGCCTTGAGGTTGGCATGATAGTCGTTCTCGGCGGGACGGGTCTGTTTGTCACGTTCCGTGAAGAATGCGTCGCAGGCAGCGCGGAAGCGCTTCCAAAGCTGCTCCGACTTCTTGCGCGGCACGGCGCCGACTTCCTTCCACTGCTTCTGGAGCTCGATGAGCTCTTCGGATGTCTTCTTCCAGTCAGTGCTGGAGGAGAGCGCCTCGGCCTTTTCGATGAGGGCCATCTTCTTGGCGAGGTTGTCGTTCATATTCTCCTTGAACTCATTGTAGAAGAGTCGCTTGCGCTCGAAGAAGCGGTCGCATGCGGCACGGAAGCGGTCGTAGATCTTCTGGTTCTCCTTCTTGGAGGCGAAACCGATCTTGCGCCAGCGGGCCTGGACGTCTTCGATCTGCTTGGAGAGATTGTTCCACTGGTTGGAGGAGCTGATCTCCTGTGCGGCGATGGCCTCGACCTCCTCGCAGAGGGCCGCCTTGGCGGCGAGATTCTCGGCCTGCTGCTCCTTCAGACCCTCGAAATGGGCCTGGTATTTCTTGTTAATGACGGCAGTGGCGGCTTTGAAGCGCTCCCAGATGGATTCGCGATATTCCTTGGCGACAGGGCCATACTCCTTCCACTGGTCGTGGAGACGCTGGAGCTCCTTGAAGGCGTCGACGACATTCTCCTGCTCCGCCAGCTTCTCGGCCTGCTCGCAGAAGGCTTCCTTCACCTCGAGATTCTTCTTGAAATCGAGATCGCGAAGGTCGCGGTTGATCTTGACCATGTCGTAGAATTTCTCGACATGGAACTGATAGGTGTCGTTGACATCGCGGAAGCGGGTCACGGGAACGGGACCGATCTCACGCCAGCGGTTCTGGATCTCGCGGAAGGCGGGGAAGGTGGCGCTGACGTCTTCCTGACTGTCGATCAGGGCCTTGAGGTCCTCGATGACGGCGAGCTTCTTGGTGAGGTTCTCCTCGCGGTCCTTCTCCAGGCCGCGGTTGTACTCGGAACGCTCTTTCTTATAATCGGTATAGAGGGCTTTGAAGCCTTCTTCGATGACGGCAAAAGGATTTTCGGCGGCAGATTCCTTCGCTTCGCTCGGAATGACAGGAGCTTCGGCCGGAACTGCAGGAGCTTCGGCCGGAACTGCAGGAGCTTCGGTTGAGGCGGCAGGTTCTGCAGCTGCGACGTCTTCGTCGGAAGAAGACGGTTCCTCGACCGCAGGGGCGAGGCCGGCTTCCGCCTTTTCACGGGAAAGACGCTTGTAAAATGCCGATTTCACCGCTTCCACTTCCTTGGACCGCTTCATCTTCTCGGGGTCTGCCATAATCTCCTGCATACGCTCGGAAAGAGCGGCAAGAGTCAGGGAGGACAGGTTCTTTTCTTCCTCAACGGGGGTCTTTTCTACTTCAGGGGTGGCGGCCGGACTGGCGGCTTCGGCAGTTTCCACTACATCTGCCACAACCTCGGGGGCGGCAGCAGGGATCATTTCTTCACTCATTTTAACTATCAGTTACGTTAAACAATACAGTAGGAACTGCAAATTTATCATTTTTTTCGGGATAATCCACGACAAAACACTAATTTTGCAAAAGAAAGAGAAAACCCCTCCCCATGAGAATCGATATCCTTACCGTCGTCCCCGAATTGCTGGAGAGTCCCCTCAGCCATTCCATCGTCGGACGGGCCATCAAGAAAGGCATCGTCGAAATCCATGTCCACAACATCCGCCAGTACGGCCTGGGCTCCCGGGCCACCGTCGACGACTACAGTTACGGCGGCGACGCCGGCATGGTGATGATGGTCGAGCCGGTCTACCGCATGATCGAAGCGCTCAAGGCCGAGCGCCATTACGACGAGGTCATCTATATGGCACCGGACGGCGAAATCCTCGACCAGGGCATCGCCAACGGCCTGTCGCTGCTCGAAAACATCATCATCCTCTGCGGCCACTACAAAGGCATCGACGAGCGGATTCGCGAGCATCTTGTCACGCGCGAGATCTCGATCGGAGACTTTGTCGTCAGCGGTGGCGAGATTCCGGCGGCCCTGCTCGCCGACGCCATCGTCCGCCTTCTACCGGGTGCGCTGACCGACGAAACCTCCGCCCTGAGCGATTCCTTCCAGGAAGGGCTCATCGCTCCCCCGGTCTACACCCGGCCCGCCGAATTCAACGGCTGGAAGGTTCCGGATGTGCTCCTGAGCGGCAATCCCAAACTCATCCGCGAATGGCAGGATGCCGCCTCTTTGCAACGTACGCGCGAACGCAGACCGGAGTTGCTAAAAAATCGCGAATAAAATTTGGCATTTCAAAAATTTGGCGTATATTTGCATCAGTTTTAAGAAATGAGCCGTCATTATTAAATTTTTTTAATAATCACAGGACCACACAACTAACCTCATGATTTTCCTGCCTGCAAGGCAAAACACTACTAACTAACCAAAATGAAGCCCGCTGTGAAGCGGGCTTCATTTTACTTAATCGAGCGGGCGGCAACGGTTCCCATCGACCAGGCCGCCTGTAGGTTATATCCTCCCGTAACAGCATCTACATCAAGCACTTCCCCGGCAAAGAAAAGCCCGGGGCAGCGCTTTGCTTCGAGCGTTGAGAGGGTGATTTCCGAGAGCGAAACACCCCCGCAAGTGACGAATTCTTCCTTGAAATGGACGCGGCCCGAGAGCGGGTACTGATCGGACCGCAGCGTCTCAGCAAGACGCGCCAGGCCCCGGGATCCGATCTCGGCGCAGCGAATCCCCTCCCGAAGCCCCGCCCTGCCGAGCAGATGCTCCCACAGGCGCGCCGTGATGCCCGCCGGACGCACGGACGAAAGCGCCTTGCGCGGATTCCCGGCGACCAGATCGGCCAGGACCTCTTCCGCCCTTTCTCCGCATAGCCAGTCGATCTGGACATTCACGCCGCGATACTGCTTTTCCGCAAGATACCGGGCGGCATAGGACGAAAGCCGCAGGGTCGCGGGCCCGCTGATGCCCCAGTCGGTCAGCAGCAGCGTCCCTTCCGATCGGAACGGAGTCCCCGGCAGCGACAGGGTCACCTCGGCGAGCGTCCCCATCAGCCCCCGCAGTCCCGGATCGTCCACCCGCAGGGTAAACAGCGACGGCACCGGCTCCACCGTCTCCAGCCCAAGCGGCGAGAGGAATCCCAGCCCCGCCGCCTTCGGGCTTCCTCCCGTTGTCACCAGCACCGCATCCGCCGGATACTCGGCCTGCTCCGTTCTTACAGTATAACCTGTTTCAATGTTTGTAACCCGAGCGTCGGTGACGATGCGGACGCCGGAGCGGCGCAAGGCACGCTCCAGGGTGCGGACGATCTGCATCGCGTCCTGGGATGCGGGGAAAACGCAATGATCACTCTGCACAACGAGGGCGACGCCCTCGGCCTCGAACCAGCGCATCGTATCCTGCGGCGAGAACACCCGCAGGGCACGCTTCATCAGCTGCGCGCCGCGGGGATACACCTTCCGGAGATCCTCGACGCCATCGAAGGAGTTGGTCAGATTGCACCGTCCGCCCCCGGTTACGGCGACCTTGGCGAGCAACCGGGGTCCCGCCTCCAGCAGCGTCACCTCCCAGTCCGGATGCAGCCGGCGAATCTCAATCGAGGCGAAGCACCCGGCCGCACCGCCTCCTATGACCACCACGCGCCGCATCAGAAGACAAGGGCTATGCGGACCGACCAGTTGCGGGGCGCCTGGGGATAGAGGCCCATTTCTTCGTACCAGGGCTCTTCCCCACCCTGCCAGGCGCGATAGACCCAGCCGCTTCCGCAGTATAGACGGTCCAACAGATTGTTGACATACAGCGCCGCTTCAAGACGGGTGCGGCCTCCCAGCGCGAAAGAATCGCCGAGGCTGATATTCGACACAAAGTACCCCGGGATCGAACGCTCGTCGCATCCGGTGTTGTCGAGATACTGCCGTCCGACCCATTTGCCGTCGAGGCTGAGTACGGGTCCCCGGGACGAAGCCATCAACTGTACACGCCCCATGGCCACGCACTCCGGCGAGAGCAGCATCGGCGTCCGGCCATAATGCTCCGGCCGGTATCCGCCGGTTTCCCAGTCCTCCACCTGCGCGGTGAAATCCCGGATCTGATTCACCGACAGGGTCAGATTGCCATCCATACGAAGATACAGGGATGGAGCCCATGCCGCCACCAGCTCGATGCCCCGCCGCCATCCGCGATCGATATTCTCCTTGATGGCATAGCCCGAGTTGGAGAGCTTTCCCGTCTCCAGCAACATGTCCCAATATTCCATTGCATAGGCGCTGACGGAGGCGTTAAAGCGTTTGGCAGCAAAGGAATAGCCCAGTTCAACATCGAGCATCCTCTCCGGCACGATCGGGATCATCTCGCCCTTGATATTCTCCTTGATGTCGCTTTTCCCCGGCTCGCGGTGCCCAAGGGCGACGGATCCATACACCCGATGCGGGCCGAAACTCGCCGTCACGCCGCCGCGGGGATTGAAAAAGGGCCAGGTCTCCCGGTAATTCATCGGCACAATCGAGGCCTTGTCGTCGCGTCCGGTCAGCGAATAATGCACCTGCCGGTACTGTAGATCGGCATAGGCGGTGAGCCAGTCCACCGGACGCCATTCCGTGCGGACAAAGGCGGACAGGTCGCTCTTGCGGCCGCTGTTCCGATACCACGCATCCTCCTCATTCATGGCCGAATAGTTGAAATCAGTCCCCAGGACCTTCGCCCAGAGGAGTTCTCCCCAGTGGCCGCCGATATAGCGAGCCGCACTGACCCCGACGGTCAGATCGAAACGGGAGGAGCGCCAGTGAAGGTCGCTGTTGACCGTATAGAGGTCATTGTCCATCCGCTTGCGGTAGGTCATGTCGGACTTTTTGTAGACAATGCCGTCGAGACCCGTCATTTCTGCCGCCGGAAAGCCGAATTCAGCGAATTTCCGGCCGGTCTTATAGTATTCGTCATAGCCTTCGCCGCGGGTATAGTCGGCCGTCGTGACCCAGGTCAGCCCCCGCTGCAGGGAGCAGGAATAATTGAGTTGCAGGTGGTGCTGGCGATAGACATCCTCGGCATTGGGATAATAATATACGTTTCCCAGCTCATCGTAATACTTCCCCGCAGGGTTATAGGTCCGGTCGATCTCCATCATCTCCGGAGATATGCCGTCCCAGGTGATACCGCTTCGCTGGCTGCCGAAGAGGGCCGTCGCCCGGAGCGAATGGCAGCCCCGCAGCCAACCGAGCACGATGAATGCGGACTGCGAGCGCACCCGCGCATTCCGGATATAGCCTTCAGTCCCGGCCTTTGCATAGGATACGCTGCTGTAGAAGCCGCCAGGGGTCCGGGGCGTTTCCGCCGAAATCGTAACGATGTTGGTCCCAAAGGAGCCGGTGCTGAAACTCATGCGCGCCGAGGTCTGCTGCGGCACCATCGCCGTCCCCATGTTGATGCTGGCGCCGAATGCACCGCTGCCGTTGGCGGAGGTGCCGAGGCCCCGCTGGACCTGGACACTCGAAATGATGGCGGACAGGGCGGGGATATTCACCCAAAAGACCTCCTGTGACTCGGCGTCGTTGAGTGTCACCCCGTTGAGCGTCACGTTGATCTGCGATCCCTTGACGCCGCGGATGGTCATGGCGCTGTTGCCGAGACCCGTGCCGCCTTCATTGTAGCTCACCACCGAGGGCAGGAGCTGGAGCGTCTGCGGCATGGAGCCGGACGGAAGGGCCCGGTCCAGTTCCGGTTTTCCGAGCTCGGAGTGCGTCACCGGGGTGCCGGCGGTGGTTCGTGATGTGGAGACGACAATGCTGTCGAGACGCTCGTTCCAGAGGTCGTTCTGGGCGAAGGCCGCTACTGCCGGAGCGGCCAGACAGAGAATGGCAGTAACGAAAGTTTTTGTTTTCATTTTCCTACGGCGGTATGAACCGCATCAGGTTCAAAGGGACTCTCTCAACCGGCCCCCGGGCCGATACCCCTATGTTATCTGTGCTGCAAGGAGCTTCTTTAATCTATTGTTTAATCAGTCGTATTTCGTAAAGTCTTTTCCAATATTTGCCTGTCAGGTAAATCTTGCCGGTAGCGGGGTCGAGGGCGATGCCGTTGAGGACATCGGTGCGTACGTCGCGAAGGTTGTAGGGCAAAAGGCCGACGCAGTCGACGATGCCTTCGACATGGCCGCTTTCGGGATCGATGATCAGGATTTCATCCTTCGTATAGACATTGGCCCAGACCTTTCCGTCAATATACTCCAGCTCGTTCAGAAGGTACTGCGGCTTGCCCTGGCGGGTCACCTTGACCTTCCTCAGATCATTTAGGTCCGCATCCATAAAATAGAGGTACTCGCTGCCGTCGCTGGCGATGAGCTGCTCGCCGTCGGTAGTGAGGCCCCAGCCCTCGCGGGGGTAAGGCAGGCGGTCGCGGATGGCAAATGTCTGCGGATCACAGACATAGACCTGGCCGTTCTGCCATGTCAGGACATAGAGGCGGTCGGCAAAGACGACGGCGCCTTCAGCGAACACCGTGCTCTCGAAAGCGCGGGCGTAGGTCGGATGACCGCTCGCAAGGTCGACGCGGCGGATGGCCGACTCCCCTTCCTGGCCGGACGACTCGATGAGCTCGCCGTCATGGAAAAAGAGACCCTGCGTATAAGAGGACGGATCGTGGGGATATTCGGCCACGATCTCGAGCCGGTAACGAACGGGAAGGCCGCTTTTGCCGCCGGTGCATCCGCAGGAGGAAATGACCAGAACAAGCAGGGCGGCGACAAGCGGAATATGCAGAAGGGTTCTTCTTCTCATCAGCATGATTTCTTTTTCTGACTGCAAAGATAATAAAAATAAAGTAGTATCTTTGCGCGCTGAAACAAAAGGCGGGACGATCTGCCGCGGCCGAAGGCATCCCCGGGCCCCCGTCATATGGGGTCCTCCGGCTGAGGAAAGTCCGCACAGGAAAGGGCGCCCGGCTGCGGAAAGCGCAGATGGGAGTAATCTTATGAGGGGCGTAACAGAAAAAAACCGCTGCGACTCGACCCAGCACGTTTCGTAGTAAGGGTGAAAACGCGGGGTAAGAGCCCACGACGGGCGGCAGCGATGTCGTCCGGGTACGCTTCCCGGGCCTGCAAGACCAAATATACCGGCGACACAGAACCCGGGCTGCCCGCCCGGAGCCGGGGGGTAGGTTGCGAAGATAAATGGCAGATTTAAAAACAGAAAGCGGCTTACGGCCCCGCCTTTTTTTCTTATAATTGACGAAGACTCGCTGCAGCCCGGTCAATATCAGCCTCGTCAAGAACGATCGAGATCGAAAGCTCCTCTCCGCCCTGGGCGGAAGCGATGATGCTGATGCCGGCTTGTCCAAGAGCGGAGAACACCTTTCCGGAGATGCCGGGGACACGTTTCATCCGGCTGCCGAACAGCGTCACGATGCCTACGTGCTGGTCGACGACCATGACATCGTCAAGTTCCATCAGTTTATTATCCGATACGAGCGCATTCAGCGCGGCAACGACACGGTCGCTGTCCTTGCGGCTGACGGCGAAACTGATGCTGTATTCGGAAGAGGACTGGGAGATGAAGCGGATATTCACGCCCTCGGCGGCCATGCAGGAGAAGATGGACGAGGACATGCCCACCCGGCCGAGAAGGCCTGTACCGAGGACTGTCACAAGATCGAGATCACGCTCGACGAGAAGGTCGGAGATCGGGGATGCGCTGCCGTCGCGGGAAGAGCGGTCCGAAATCAGGGCCAGCGCTTCTGCGGGGTTGTCGATGCTCTTGACGGCGATCGGGATGCCCGCCTTCTTGGCCGGCCAGAGCGAAGCGGACGGAATCGGCGAGGCGGCATTGGCGCAATAGTGGGCAGCTTCGTCGTAGGTGATTTCTCCCGTCCCTTTGAAAAAGTCCGCCAGCGAGGAGAAGAACTCAATCTGTCCCGCACCCACGGCGGAAGCGATCAGGGAGGCCATCATATGCGAACCGCCACGGCCGATGCGGATGACATAACCGCTGCCGAGACGGCCGTAGCCGCCAGCGACAACCACTCCGCCGCCCTGGCATCGCTCCGCAATCTCCGCCCGGGACTGATCCCAGTCGAAATAGGGCGTCGGGGCATCCTCCTTGCAGACGACCAGCTGCGTACCGTCCATCACCGGAAGTCCGCCGGCTTCCGCTGCAACCGCCTCGGCGCAGAGGCGCGTCGAGCGGGCCAGCACGTAGTCTTCCACCGACTGGAGGTCGGCCTGGATATACATGCCCTGGCTCAGATAAGTCTCCAGCATGCCAAGGGTCTGGTCGACCTTGGTATGGTACTCAGGATCCCGGGAAAGGCTGCGGAAATAATCTTCGACCTTGAGGAAGTCTTCCCCGATGGGGCGCTTGTGGCCTACGGTCGCCTGGATAATCTCACGGAGAAGGGTTTCCAGCGACTTTTCGGGACGCACGACGGCGATGGTATCCTTGTCGCACAGGGCGGCGAAATCGGAGACGCGGCTCCCGACCAGAGAGAAGGACTTGACGGTAATCATATCGAAAGCGGTTTATATCGATTCAGACTGCTAATATAACTAGAAAATTCGACACTTGCGAAAAAATCCGTATATTTGCGCTCCAAACTGAATCCATCCATGTTCGAGAATTTAAGCGAGCGGCTCGAGCGGTCGTTCAAGATACTAAAAGGCGAAGGTAAAATCACCGAAATCAATGTTGCGGAGACCGTCAAGGACATCCGGAAGGCCCTCCTCGACGCCGACGTCAGCTTCAAGGTAGCAAAGGATTTCTGCAACACCGTCAAGGACAAGGCCCTGGGCCAGAACGTGCTGACGGCCGTCAAGCCGCAGCAGATGATGGTCAAGATCGTCCGTGACGAGCTCGCCTCCTTCATGGGCAGCCAGTCGACGGACATCAATGTCAAAGGGAATCCCGGCATCGTGCTGGTCGCCGGTCTCAACGGTTCCGGTAAGACCACCTTCTCCGGCAAGCTCGCCCTCCATGTGAAGAGCAAGAAGGGAATGAAGGTCCTTCTGGCCGCCTGCGACACCTTCCGTCCGGCCGCCATCGAGCAGCTCAAGGTGCTCGGCGAGAGCGTCGGCGTCCCGGTCTACACCGAGGAGGGCGTCAAGGATCCGATCCGCATCGCTGAGAACGCCATCCGTAAAGCCAAGGCCGAAGGCTATTCCGTCGTCATCATCGATACCGCCGGCCGCCTTGCCGTCGACGAGGAGCTGATGAACGAAATCTCTGCCCTCCACCGGGCTGTCAATCCTACCGAAACGCTCTTTGTCGTCGACGCCATGACCGGCCAGGATGCCGTGGAGACCGCCAAAGCCTTCAACGACCGGCTCGACTTCGACGGCGTGGTCCTCACCAAGATGGACGGTGACACCCGCGGCGGTGCGGCCCTATCGATCAAGGCCGTTGTCGGCAAGCCCATCAAGTTCGTCTCCACCGGCGAGAAGATGGAGGCGCTCGACGTGTTCCATCCCGACCGCGTCGCCGACAGGATCCTCGGCATGGGCGATGTCGTTTCCCTCGTCGAAAAGGCGCAGGAGCAGTTCGACGAGAAGCAGGCCCGCGAGCTCAAGAAAAAGCTCGCCAAGGACAAATTCGGCTTCTGGGACTTCTACGAGCAGATTCAGCAGGTCAAGAAGATGGGCAACATCAAGGACCTCGCCTCGATGATTCCCGGTGTCGGCAAGGCCATCAAGGATGTCGACATCCCGGATGATGCCTTCAAGAATGTCGAGGCCATCATCCTGTCGATGACCCCTTACGAGAGGGACCATCCGGACGTGCTGAACGGCAGCCGCCGCAAGCGGATCGCAGACGGCTCCGGCACCTCCCTCCAGGAAGTCAACAAGCTGATCAAGCAGTTCGAAGGCACCCGCAAGGCCATGAAAGGCGTCATGACGGGTAACCTCATGCAACGCATGCGCGGCATGCACCGCTAGCCAATCACCCCGCTCAGAAACAGCTCTTCGCCGTCATAACACGCGGCGAACTGGCCCGGCGTTATGCCCCGCTGGGGCTTGTCGAAAAGGATATAAAGTCCGCTCTCCCTGAACAGCAGCGTCGCCCCCTGCAGCGGCTGCCGATACCGTATCCGCACCCGGCAGCGCAAGAAGGCCTCGTTGGGAGAAGAGGCCGAAGTGGAGGAAGGTGTCGTTGCAAAACCCGTGGCCACCCTCGGCCACGTAAGAGGGAGAACGGCGCCGTCAGGCGACGATAGGGGCCGGAGCGAAGCGGAGGCGGTTTTGCAATGACAGCCTTCCGCAACGGAGGCGGTGGGAAGGCCAGATAGCCAGTGGATTTCATCCGGGGCGATGCGAAGGCAGCGGCGGGAGAGGCCGGGGTGGGAGTGGCCCTCGCCGACGTAGATGCGGCGGGCGTCGATGTCGGTCGCGATGACAAAGATCGGCTCGCTGTGGCCGCCGATATTGAGGCCCTTGCGCTGGCCGACGGTATAGAACTGCGCACCGTCGTGCTGGCCGACTATGGCGCCGTAGGGATTGGCCTTCAGTCGGGTCTTTTTGATATGTTTCTTACCGCTACGATAGGTTTCGGTATCGAAGACTATGTTACTGTAATCCAATGGAGTAGATAGCCCCCGAAGCTGCTCGTCGGAAAGGGCGGCAACACGGTCCAGGTCAAAGGGGCTCTCTCCAAGCGGCTCACCGTCCGTGGTCAGGACCTTCACCTCCGGCGTATAATGCGTTGTCATCACAAGCGGCTCGCCGGGCTTCAGAAGGGACCCAAGCAGTGCCTTCTGACTCTGATAGAGCGGCGAATCCTCGTACCAGGCGGGGAAGACCTCCACAACATCGCCAGTGGCGGGGGCGAGCTTTTGCTTGAGGAAGGTCGGAAGGTCTACCTTCCCGACAAAGCAGATGCCCTGCGAATCCTTTTTCTCCGCTGAGGGGAGGTCCGCTTCCTTTGCGATGCGCCGCACCTCGGGCTTGGTGAGATGACCGATTGGAAAGAGCGCCTTCGCGAGCTGGCGCTGACTCAGCTGACAGAGGAAATAGCTCTGGTCCTTGTTGGGATCTACGCCCTCGAGAAGGTGATAGCCGACACCGGGAGATTTCTCGACTTCGCTCGAAATGACAGTATTGTCATCCCGACCAAGCGAAGCGCGTGGAGAGATCTCATCCCCTCCCGAAATGACGGCTTTCCTGACATAATGTCCCGTTGCGACATAATCCGCCCCGAGCTTTTCGGCCGCGGCGAGGAAGGCGTCGAACTTGATCTCGCGGTTGCAGAGCACGTCCGGATTCGGCGTACGGCCGCGGGCATATTCATCGAACATATAGTCGACCACCCGCTGGCGGTAGGGCCCCGAGAGATCCACGAAATAAAAGGGAATCCCGATCTTCCGGGCCACCAGCTCAGCGACGAAACGGTCCTCTTCCCATTCGCAGTCGCCATGGAGGGTCGAATCGGCGTCATGCCAGTTCTGCATGAACATGGCAAAGACGTCGTAGCCCTGCTGCTTGAGAAGCAAAGCTGCCACGGAGGAGTCTACTCCCCCGCTGAGCCCCACACAGACCTTGATATGGGAACGGTCCTCCATCTGTTTACGCGACGCCCAGACCCTTTATTTAACGATTATCACGTTCGGAACGATGCGCTCTCCGTCGTGGTCGAAGACCTTGTTGTCGTACGGGTGGTTCAGCACGCCTTCGTCCCGGGACCACAGGGTCGACGAGCCGCCGCCGTCGAGGTTGATGGCTTCGTAAAGCCCGAGGGCCTCACAGAGAACCTCCAGTTCGTCGATGCTCATGCCTTCGGCCTGTCCGGGGAATCTTCCGTCGACAACGATAAAGTAGAGCCAGCCGCTTTCCGTATAGCCCAGAAGGGTCCTCGGATGGCGGCGGGAATAGAATTTTTTGTAATAACGGGTCCCGTCGTCCTCATATTTCACCACCTTTCCCTCGTCAATGAGGACCGGTCCACAGACGATGGCCTCGCGCCATCCCCTGGCGGCACGCTGCGTCGTCAGGGAATCGACTTGAAGGATATCAACCCTCCGGCCTTTTCTGCCACGTATCCGGAACATACCGTTACTCCGAGCCCCGTCTGTAGTCCGGTCGCAGAGCACCCGGCCTTCGTCCTTTACATAAGTGACCGGGGTCAGGAGTTCCACGTCGAAATAGCTTCCGTTGATGGCCGCAACAGCCTTGTTATCGACACCGAGCCGACTGGTTATGGCTGCCTTGGGGCCATCGGATTCGACGACCGAAACGGTATGCTCCCGCATCGGGAAACGCGCCAGGGAAATGGTCTGGGCGCTGCCGAAGACCTCAACGGAGGCGCCTCCGGTCTCGACCTTGGAGTCCCCTACCGGGGTCCACCCCCAATCGGTATTCTTCAGGATGGCGAGCGCTTCGCTTCCCTGCGCCAATCCGAGACACAAAGAGCAAAAGACGAGGAAGATACAGGATAACAGCTTTTTCATAGCGAATACGTATTATATGATCATGTAGCTCATGACCCGAGATCATTCGGAAACAGATCTGAGACCGCGGCGGAGATTCTCGATCACGGCTTTGGACGAGAAGGTCGCTCCGGAAACGGCATCCAGCTTGAGTTCCAGAGCTTCGGAAGCTGTCTTACCGAGGGGAGCGGTAAAAAGTGCTGAGTTCTTTACCCGGCGGAAAAAGCCGGGGGTTTCGTCGTTGGGAAGCGCCTCGATGGAAACGATCCGTCCCTCCACCAGTTTGATAAGAAGGGGCGTCGTGCCCTCATATCCGATGACGTCCTTTGCCAGGTCAGTGGTATTGACAAAGACCGTATCCTTCTGCTGGGGAGACGACGCTTTTCCGAACCGCTGGCCGGACGCATGATACGCCCAGCTGACACCCCCCACGACAAGGAGCGCAATGAGCACTGCCGCTATACTCTTTTTCATGCAAAATGCAATTAGTTTACTATCAATTATATAAGCGATTTGCTAGTACCTGTTTTGGGTAGTAGCAAATCGCACAATTCATTCTGTATCAGAGCATTCCATTTTACGCCCTGGCTGAACAGCATCATCGGCTGCTGATGCATGGGCAACAGCAGCGGCGCAGGCGATACCGTCGAGTGCCGAAGAGACGATGCCACCGGCATAACCGGCGCCTTCCCCGCAGGGATAGAGGCCAGGAATGGCGGGATGCTGGAGCGTCTCCGGGTCGCGCGGTATGCGAACCGGCGAAGAGGTGCGGGACTCCACACCCAGCAGCAGCGCATCGTTCGTGTAGTAGCCGTGCATCTGACGGTCAACCTGCGGAAAAGCCCGGCGAAGGCGACGGGAAACATGATCCGGCAGCAGCTCGTGCAGGGGCGCGGGAATCGCCCCAGGCACGTATGAAGTCTTCGGCAGATCCTTCGACTCCAGCCCACGGCAGAAATCCTTCATCCGCTGGGCGGGCGCCGCGAGCGGGTTCTGGCCCTCCTTTTTATGCTCGGCCGTATAGGCAAACATACGCCGCTCGACGTCCCGCTGGAAATCCATCAAGGCAAACGGCCCATGAGAGCGGTATTCCTCCGGCTCGTCGCCGGGCTCGATCTGGACGACCACGCCGGCGTTGGCCCACTTCGAGTTGCGGGCGCTGTTGGACATGCCGTTCAGGACGATACTCCCCTCCTCCGTCGCCGACGGGACCAGGATGCCCCCCGGGCACATGCAGAAGGAGAACACGCCGCGCTCGTCGACCTGCTGGACGAAGCTATACTCCGCCGTCGGCATAAACGGCTGATACTTGCCGTGATAGCGCATCTGGTTGATCATCCACTGCGGATGTTCGACCCGCACCCCGAGGGCAAATCCCTTCGCTTCCAGCGCCCAGCCGTGTCGGTGGATCATCTCGTACACGTCTCTCGCCGAGTGCCCCGTCGCCAGGATCACCGCCGCGGCGGTGTATTCCATCTCCCCTTCCGGGGTCAACGCCTTCACTGTCAAACGATCGGCGCCCTGCTTCGTTGCGGAAGGCTGTTGGCTCCAGGAGACTCCGTTCGCTTCGCTCACTTCGGCCCCTCCCAACGTCTGCGGCGTCATTTGCTTTGCAAATAACTTGCATCCGTCGGGCCCCTCCCCCTCCCCGTGGCCGGGGGTGGCCACGCTCCTGGAACCAACACCTTCCTCCACTTCAGCGGGCGCCATGGTAGCGAAGGAAGGCGACGGACAAAGCGGAGGAAATTGGTTTTTCGGAGAGCCCGACGAAAAATAATTTCCGCAGCTGCCGGAAGGCTCCGTCGCCGAGATAACATCGACTACCCGGGTTTCGAAGTGGTATTCGCCGCCATGCTCGATAATGCACTGACGGATATTCTCTACGATCAGGGGCAGGCGGTCGGTGCCGAGATGGGGATGGGCGTCGATGAGGATCGAAGGATCCGCGCCGAAAGCGACCAGTTGATGGAGCACCTCGCGGATATCGCCGCGCTTGGACGAACGGGTGTAGAGTTTGCCGTCGGAGAAAGCACCGGCCCCGCCCTCGCCGAAGCAGTAGTTCGACTCGGGATTGACGACGCCGGAAGTCGACAGGGCGGCCATGTCGCGTTTGCGGCCATGGACATCTTTCCCCCGCTCGAGCACGATAGGCTTGCGCCCCTCCATCAGCAGCCGCAGCGCCGCGAACATGCCGGCCGGACCGGCGCCGACAACGATGACCGGCTCGCCGTCATGCACGTCCCGATAGGGCGGCAGCACGAACTCCGGCAGGGTCTCCCCTTTCCGGCAAGCCTCGATGCGATAGCGGTAGAGAACATCCTGACGCGCATCCACGGAGCGCCGGACAATGCGCACCGCACCGACTCCATCCTCCTTGACGCCGAGCTTTCTCGCCGCCTCTGCACGAAGCTGCCCTTCCGTCAGCTCCACGCCGATCTTCTGCGCGATTTCGAATTCTTTCATACCGCTTCATCAATCACTTCCGCAATATCCTTCACCGGGCGGTCGGCATAGCGGTCGAAGGTCGAGAGGCAGAGCGGACAGGCGGTGACGATGGTCTCGGGATCCTCGACGGTCAGGTTCCGCAGCGCATTGAGCGTCATGTCCTTGCGCTTGTCAAAGCCCAGGGACAGCGAACCCAGCGATCCGCCGCAGCAGATGCTCTCGGCATGGTGCTTTTCCGCCTCGACGACGCGGCCGAGGCGCCCGAGCAGGGCGCGCGGCTCATCATAGATACCGCAACCGCGTCCAAGCTCGCAGGGATCATGATACACCAGCGGTCGCTGCGAACTCTCCAGATGAGCCAGTGCGCCGGAGGCCGCCATCTCCTCGAAAAAGACGCTATGATGCACTACCCGGATACCCGGGAGATCATACTCCTGCGCAAAGACGCGGTAGCAGATCGGGCAGGAAAGCAGCAGCGTATCGCAGCCCGAGGCCAGAATGATTTCGCGATTCTTCTCCATCAGCGCCCGGGCCTGATCGAGCCGCCCCGCCATCATCATCGGACGGCCGCAGCAAAGCCTGCCGTCCGGATCCATGACCGTATACGGCACCCCGGCCTTTCGGAGCACCGATTCGGTGGCCCGGCGGATCGAGGGCGTCAGCTGGGTCATACAGCCGGCAAAATAGAGCACTTTCCTTCCGCCCCGGACCGCCTCCTTGAAAGGCTCTACCGAGAAGCCGGCATAGCTCTGATTAATGCCATACCGGCGAAGGGACCGCTGCGCCACGCGGAGCTCCGGACCCTGACAACCGACCTGGCAGAGGGCCGTACACTTGCCGCAAAGCAGACATTTGTCGCTGATCTCGGCGATGCGCTTTTCGTTGCCGCGCCGCAGCTGCCGGTTCAGATAGACGGTCGTATCCTTGATGTTGGCCTTCTTTACGCTCATCGGGCAGGCATCGATACAGACGCCGCAGCCAGGACAGGAATAAATCTCGAGTCTGGCAAATCCCTTCCGGGGATGGCGGATCTTGATGCCGGCGTTTCTCACCGGAATCAGCAGCATCTCGGCCGGGATATGCATATACCGCGTAAACGGCAGCACGCACATGAAAATGCAGAGAGCGATGGAATAGGCCCACCAGGTCGGGACCATATGCTCCGGATTCGAAAGGAACTGCCGGAATACCCAGTTCAGCGGGAGAGTCAGGAAACTGCCGCCGGAGACATGGGCCACGAAGCCCTCCGACAACAGCCTGAGCGGGAAAATGGCCCAGAGCGAGTACAGGCCGACACGGTCGAGCAGACTCGGACGCGTCGTGCGGCGCATGCCAAAAAGCAGCGAAGCCACCCGCTTGAACATCGCCAGCCCGATACCGCTCAGGATCAGGAGCAGGGAGAAATCCATCCCGAAGGCCAGCACGGCTCCGAGCGTAGACGGGGCCGTCTCCTCCACGAAATAGTTGAAGAAGATGGCGTGATAGAAGGTATGGATGCGCCCCGGGATAAAGCAGAGCACCTGAATATGGCCGATGACGATCAGCAGGAACCAGCCGAACGCGATCGACATATGCATATATCCCAGAAGACGGTTCCGCCGCCAGAGCGGAATATGCAGGAGGCAGTTGCAGAAGATGTCGCGGAGATTCTTCCAGATGATCTTGGGATTGATCAGCGACAGGTAGAAGCGTTTGCGGTCGCACTGCGGCAGTTCGTGAATGACCCGGATCATGCCGATAAGGCAGTAGCCGAGCACGAAAGCCATTCCGAAAAGGAACGGGATGACGAACCATTCAAATCGTACGGTCTCTATCATTTCGCGTCCTCCTTTCTGTAGTTTTCACAGACCGCAAGGATCAGCGCCCGGGTGTTGATCCCGCGAGGGCAGACCATCGTACACTTGCCGCAGAGCATGCAGGCGTCGAGCTTTTTCGCCGCCAGGGCGAGCCTTCCCCGCTGGATGTCGAGAATCACCTGACGGACGCTCATCCCGCTGAAGGGACCGGCCGTGCAGGTCGCCGTGCAGCTGCCGCAGCCGATGCATGTCCGGATATCCGGGGCCTTGGCCTCCACCTTGCGATAGAGCGTCAGGTCGACCCGATCCAGATTGACCGCCGAACTGGGGCTGAGTTTGAATCCGAAATCCATGGTACTACTCGGCGCTGCTAAGAAGGAACTGGTGGACATTCAGGGCGGCGCTCCGGGCCTCGGCAAGGGTCTCGGGGACAGTCTTGGGGCCCGTACAGGTGCCGGCGTAGAAGATGCCGCGGCGTGGCGACTCGGTGATGGATGAGATATTGTCGCGACTGCGGAGGAACCCGTCCTCATCGCGCTCCAGCGTAACATTTTTCGTAACGGAGGCGATGTCCGGATTACAGACGATGCCGCTCATCAGCACCAGCAGGTCGAGGGTCACTCTGACGGGATGACCGGTCAGCGTATCCTCCGCCTTGACCTGGACGCGGCCGTCGATCGTTTCGGCGACCTCGCTGACGCGACCCCGGATAAAATGGATGCCGTAGTCGCGCTGGGCATTGATATAGAAATCCTCATATTTCTTGCCGAAGAGGCGGAGGTCCATATAGAAGCAATAGATCTCCGCATCCGGGAAACGCTCCTTCATCTCGATGGCCTGCTTGATGGCGGTGATGCAGCAGACCTTGGAGCACTGGGTGTTGCCGGCCTTCACGTCGCGCGATCCCACGCAGTGGACAAATCCCAGGGAACGCGGCTGGTCAGGCACGCGGTCGTCGATGCCGGAAGAGAACCATGCCTCCAGGTCGCGGTTGGAAATGACCCGGTCATAAATGCCATAACCGTACTCCTCCTTCTTCCTGGCTTCGAAAAGATTGAAGCCAGTGGCCAGGACGATGGCCTTGGCGAGGATGCTGACGCCGTTGGTGAGCATCACGTTGTAGCCGTCTTTGAGACGGTTGATAAACTGGATGCCCGTTTCGAGAAAGACGGTGGCGCCATCAAGGCGGGCCTTGAGGCCGTCAACGACCACCGAGGCCGGCGTCATGTCCGGGAACAGGCGGTGCCAGGAGGCGACATGCCCGCCGAGATGATCGGACTGCTCGACGAGGATCGGGGCGTAGCCGAGACTCAGCAGCGATGCGGCCGTTTCCATGCCGGCGACGCCTCCACCGATGATGACAACGGATTCTTTCATAGCATTAGAAGCATTTCAGGACCTGCGGAAGGCCCGGACGTTTGATTTCTTTTTCATTGAGCCCCAGATACTTTCGCGAAGGGTCGTACGGGATGCCCATCTTATCGAGCAGCGGCTCGGGACCGACCTGGTGGATCTGAAGGCCGAGATCCCAGGGATCGTAGCCCAGCACAAGGCCGGCCAGCTCTTCGTAGGTCAGCACCGGGATGCCGGAGCCATTCTTTCCGTAGGTCTTCCCCGTCTGCTCGGCGATGACATACTGCCAGCGGTCGAGGAAATAGGGACAGCCCGGGCAGTTGGTGATGATTGCATCCGGCTGGTACGGCTCCATGGATTCGAATTTTTTATAGGTATTCGACATACTGTAGCCGCGGTTGGCCTTGACAAGGTACTGCCGGAAACCGAAGCCGCAGCAGTGCCGCCGCTCGGGATAATCGATGACGCGGCCACCCCAGGATTCGGCCATACCGCTCAGCACGCAGGGATACTCGGCGCCGCCGACGCCCTTGTGGGGGAACATCTTGGAATAATGGCAGCCGATGTGCTCGACGATGCGAAGCGGCTGTCCGGTCTGCTGGTTAACGAGCCGGAACTTTGCCTTTTCCGCAATCTCGTCGCGCAGCTTGTAGACGACATCGCTGGCGTGGGCCACATATTCGGGCTTGTCGAATTCGCGCCGGCAGGCCTTCCAGAGGTGCTCGCGGATGCGGGCCTCCAGCTCGGGGAACTCCCGCCAGGTCTCCAGGATCTCGCAATAGTTGCCGAAAGATGTGATACAGCTCGTAACGAGATTCTTGTATCCCGCCTCCTTCATCAGGGAGAACTGGCGGGCCACGATGGTCATCGCCGTCTCCTGCGGAATGGTGTCGCTGTGATAGGCGATGCCGCCGCAGGTGGTGTGGTGCGGGGTTTCATACAGGTCTTTTCCGAGCAGGTCCCGGACAATCTTCACGAAATAAGCCTCCGAGGCCGGGAAAAAGCTCTGGCGGATGCAGCTGCGGACATAGAACCAGTGGTCGTCCGGTATCTCTTTCTGGTAGTCGGACCAGATCTTCTGTTTGCCTTGATAGATCATTGCTGCTCGTTGTTAAAATGCCCAGGAGTGCAATGGTTAAAGGTATATTTCAAGTATTCCTCGGGCGTCATCCCCATCTCCTTCGCTTTGGCGAGGGAGTACTTCTCGACCAGTTCGAGCCGCTCAGTGCCGCCCGTCTCGTCGTAGATGGCCTTCAGCTCGTCAAGGTCCTCCTGCGGGATCTTTCTCAGGGCGCCGGGGCCCGGTTTGCCGAAGTTGGCGCCCAGGCGGGCGTAGACCTCCTCCTTGTTGTTGAGGACCCATTCGAAAACGGGCCCCGACTCGGGATGGTCTTCATAGGCAAAGGTCTGGGGATGGACACAGTAGCCGAGGTTCAGGATATTGTAGTTGAGCGCCTTGGTCAGCGGATACAGCTGACGGCCCTTCTCGGACTCGGTGAAATAACCGAGTTTCGTGGCGAGGTTGCGAAGCGCCATGACGACCAGGCCGGCACCGTTCTTCCTGGGGCAGCGGGTCACGCAGGACATGCACTCGCCGCAGTACCAGATCGTTTCGCTCCGAAGCAGGGCCTCGATCTCCGCGTCATCCTTGCGCTGGACCGTATCCACGATCTTGCGGGGGTCGTATTTATAGAACTCCGCCGCCGGGCAGATGGCAGTGCAGGTCCCGCAGTTGATGCAGGTGTGCATGCCCTCCTTGAAGCGATAGTCCTTGCAGAGTTCGTCGTAGAGTTTTCCCATAGTTGTACACATGCGTTCACGCCCGGGTATGCGGGCGTATGAGTGACAAAGTTAGGAAAACTAGTTAATTAAAACAAATCTGCGAGTCTCTCGGATTCTCCTTGCATAGATAAGGCGGATTGGCTATATTTGTAAGAATTCAGTTTTTGTACTCTTCGAGATGGCTGATAATTTTCTTGAAAATCAATACGATGCGTGGGCTCACAGGCAGAAGCTGACCGTGCGCCGCTCCGGCCCGTCGCTGGATACCCTCCTCCACGACAACCGCAGTCACCGGGGCTATGACAACGCAGTCGTAGTGAGCCCCGGGCAGCTTCGGGACATCGTTCGGGTGAATACGGTGCTTCCCTCCGGCCATAACGCCCAGGTGCTCCGCTTCCGCTGCGTGACGGCGGAGGAGGCTTTCCGGGTGCTGCCGCATATCCGCCTCGGCGGTGCGCTGCCGGAGCTGCATCTGCCGCTGCCAGGGACGGAACCCCGCGCCTTCATCGTAGCCTGTACCACGGTTCCGATGTCTCCGACTGTTTGGATGGACCTTGGCATCGCGTGCGAAGCGATGGGGCTCAAGGCGGTGGAAAAAGGCCTGAATGCGCTGATCATCCGCGCCTTCGATGCGGCGGCGGTGAAGGAATCCCTGGCCCTTCCGCTGGAGCCGGTCGCCATCCTGGCCGTCGGAAAAGGCTCCGAGCGCATTTTCCTGAAGCCAACCCCCGCCGGCGAATCCCTCAAGTATTACCGCAAGGACGGCGTCCACTTTGTCCCTAAACTCCCCTTGGAAGATATCCTTATATGAATATGAAATACCCTGCATTCCTTCTGGCCCTCGCGGCGACGCTGGCCTTCTCCACCCCGACCGATGCCTGCACCAACCTCATCGTAGGCAAGAAGGCTTCCGCCGACGGAAGCGTCATCTGTACGTATAACTGCGACGGCTTCGGCTTTGCCGCTGCCATGTCCTACTCTGCTCCCGGCCGGCATGCGCCCGGCGAGATGATCGCCATCCATGGCTGGGGCCCGAATGCGAAGGTCCACTATATCCCGCAGGCGGAATACACCTATGCCGTCGTGGGCCTGATGAACGAAAAGCAGGTCTCCATCGTCGAGACGACCTGGGACGGCCGCAAGGAGCTCCGTGACCCGGACGGCGTCCTGGGCTACTTCACCCTCATGAATCTCGCCCTCCAGCGCGCGGCAACGGCCCGGGAAGCCATCGCCGTCATGCATCAGCTGGTCCAGGAATTCGGCTATGCCGACACCGGCGAATCGTTCGCCGTATGTGACAAGGACGAAGCCTGGATCATGGAACTCATCGGCAAGGGACCCGGCCGCAAGGGCGCCGTCTGGGTGGCCCGCCGCGTCCCTGACGACTGCATCTGCGCCTATGCCAACTCCAGCCGCATCCAGCAGTTCCCGCAGGCGCGGAAGGTCAACAAGAAGCTCGGCTTCTGCGTCACCCCGGACGGCGAGACCATGTACGCGGCCGATGTCATCTCCTTTGCCCGCGAGATGGGATGGTATGACGGTCCGGACCGGGATTTCAGCTTCCGCGAAGCCTATGGTCCGCTCGACTGGGGCGCCATCCGCTACTGCGAGGCGAGAGTGTGGAGCTTCTATCGCCACCACTATGATACCGAAGTGATGGACAGCTACTTACCCTTCCTCAACGGAGATCTTACTGTAAACGATCACCTGCCCCTTTGGATCCATCCCAATGCCCCCGTGAGCTATCGCGACATCCAGCGCGACATGCGCGACCATTATGAGGGAACGGCCCTCGACATGACGGCAGACGTGAGCGCCGGTCCCTGGGGATCGCCTTACCGCAACCAGCCGGTCAATTTCGAGAGCTCCGACAGCACCAAGATGTTCCGCGAGCGCCCGATCGGCTGCCAGCAAAGCGGGATGACGATGGTCTGCAGGATGCGTTCCTCTCTTCCTGACGGTGTCGGCGGCATCACCTATTTCAACCTCGACGATGCCACGATGGTGGCCTATGTGCCCGTCTACTGCGGGGTCAACCGCATTCCGGACCCGTTCCGCCGGGAGAACAACGACGTGCGGGAGTTTTCGACGGAAAGCGCCTTCTGGATGTGCAACTGGGTCGCCAATATGGTCTATCCCCGCTGGAGCGCAATGATCGGAGATCTCCGGGATGCACAGAACGAGCTCGAGGACTACTATGAGGCCGAGCAGGACGCCGTCGACGCTAAAGCCGCCGAGCTGACTGCCGGCGAGCGGAGCGACTATCTGACCGCCACCTCCATCGCCTACACCGACAAGATGATGAAACGCTGGGACAAGCTCGCGAAACTACTCATTGTCAAGCACAACGACCAGATCATGCTCCCGAGCGAAGGAGGCGAACTGGTCCGCGGCCGCCACACCTCCCCGGCCTACTCCCCCGCCTTCATTGACGCGGTGAAGGACTGCACCGGAGAACGGTATGTGAAGCCGTAACCGTCATTCCACGGTTCGTCAGGCGCCTGCAGCAATAAACCGTCATTCCACGGCTTGACTGTGGAATCTATAGCATCCGGCCCTGTTCGCCGAGATGGCTGTCCTTGAAGCCAAGGAAGTAGAGGATGCCGTCGAGGCCGATCGTACTGATCGACTGGCGGGCACTGGCCTTCACGCGCGGCTTGGCGTGGAAGGCGATGCCGAGACCGGCTTCGTTCAGCATCGGAAGGTCGTTGGCCCCGTCGCCGACGGCAATTGTCTGGGCTAGATTCACCCTTTCTGTCTGTGCGATGAGTTTCAGAAGGTCCGCCTTCCTGCGGCCGTCGACCACTTCGCCGACATAGCGGCCGGTGAGCTTTCCGTCCTCCCCCACTTCGAGTTCGTTGGCGTAAACATAATCGATGCCGTATTTACGCCGCAGGTATTCGCCGAAGAAGGTAAAGCCGCCGGAAAGGATGGCGATCTTGTAACCGCAGGTCTTCAGAACCGACATCAGGCGGTCGGTGCCTTCGGTGATCGGCAGATGCTCGGCGATATCCTGCATCACGCTGATGTCGAGTCCCTTCAGCAGGGCGACCCTCCGGGTGAAGCTTTCCTTGAAGTCGATCTCGCCCCGCATGGCGCTTTCGGTGATGGCGGCGACCTGGTCATAGACGCCGTGTCGGCGGGCCAGCTCGTCGATACATTCGGCCTGGATGAGCGTCGAATCCATATCGAAGCAGATCAGCCGGCGCATGCGGCGATACATGTCGTCCTTCTGGAAGGAGAAGTCCATGCCGGCCTCGCTGCCCATATTCATAAGATCGTGCTGCAGCGCCTTTTTGTCGTCTGCAGACAGGAAGCCGCGGACGGAGAATTCGACGCAGGCGCGCACGTTGTGCTCCGGATGCATGATGCTCATCCGGCCGGTGAGGCGTTTGATGGCGTCGATATTGAGCCCATAGCGGCTGATGACGTCCGTGGCGGCCTGGATCTGTGCCGCGCTAAGACTCCGGCCGAGGATCGTGAGGATATAGCGGTTCCTCCCCTGGCGTCCGGCCCAGGCTTCATAATCGTCATCCGGCACCGGCGCAAAACCGATGCTCAGGCTCCCGAGCTCCGTGATCTTGAACAAGAGCTCCTTCATCACCTGTCCGGAATGGGCCTCATCGATCCGGATGAGGATACCGAGGGAAAGGGTATTGTGAATCACGGCCTGGCCAAGGTCCAGGATCTGGGCGTCATATTCTGCCAGTATGGCCATGATGGATGCCGTAAGACCGATCCGGTCTTCGCCGGAAATGCGGATGAGAATCTGTTCTTTCTTTTCTTCCATATTCTTTGTCGAGCGACGTCGCTTGTCATTTCGAGCGAAGCCGAGAAATCTATTACGTCATTCCACGGCCGTCCGTGGAATCTCTTTTTGCAAAATTAGCCGAATTTCACCGATTTGCCAAAAAAGATGGCTATATTTGTCCGTATGCGCTATCTCACGAACAACGCCACTGACCCCCATTTCAACATGGCCTTTGACGAGGCCGTGATGGAGTGGTTACCGCTCGGGGAGCCGGTCTTTTACCTCTGGCAGAACCGCCCGGCGGTGATCATCGGCCTCAACCAGAGCGCCTACGGTGAGGTCAATCTCCCTTACCTTGAGGAGCATGGCATCGTTCTCGCCCGGAGGGTCACCGGCGGCGGCGCCGTCTACCATGACCTCGGGAACCTCAACTATAGCATCGTGGGACGCACGGCCGACATGGATGCCGACCTGCCCCACTACCTGTCGCTGGTGCGCGATGCCCTGCACTCCCTCGGCGTTCCCGCCGAAGTCTCCGGGCGCAACGACATCATGGTCGAAGGCCGCAAGTGTTCCGGCTACGCCAAGCGCCTCTTCCGCGACCGTATGATGATCCACGGCACGCTGATGTTCGACGTCGACCTGGAAGTCCTCACCCGCGCCCTCTCCGTCCCCGGCAGCAAGCTCTCTGCCGCAGGTGTCGCATCTGTTCGAAGCAGAGTATGCAATCTCTCGGATTATCTCCCCGGCTGGACGCTGGCAGATTTCCGCGCGGCATTGAAGGACTTTCTTGCGGCCACACCCGTCTGGCTGACAGAATCAGCCGGATGGGAGGAGATGGGAGAAACCCCTGCCGTCCGCCAAAGGACCGCGTGCGCGGAGTTATCTCCGCGTAGCGATGGGGTTTCGACCGTCTCCTCCCGGAGGCCTGTCAGCCAGAAGGGCGAAGTGGCCTTGCCGGAAGGTTTTCTGGACATGGTTGAACAGCTGGCACAGAAGAAATTCCGCACCTGGGAGTGGATCTACGGGCAATCGCCGGCGACCGATTTCTGCGTCCGGCGGAAGTTCCCCTCCTGCGGCACCATCGAGGCCCGCTATTCCGTCCGCCACGGGCTTCTCGCCGACGTCCGGTTCTCCGGCGACTTCCTCGGCGCCCTGCCCCTGGATGCCCCGCTACCCGAGGGCTGCCCCGCCGCTGGAAAAACCCTCGCCGAGGCCCTGAACGGCACCCGATACACCCCGGAAGCCATCACCGCGGTCCTCACTCCCCTTCCCGTCTCACGCTACTTCGACGGCCTCACCCCCGAGGCCCTCATCGCCCTCTTCTTCTGAAAGCGCGTTCCGCTTAGTAACTAAACTCAGAGAAAAAACGGCTGTCTTCAAATGCCCATTGAATGGATTCTATAGCGTATGCTTTTTCACCCGTCTTTGGATCCTGAATCGGCAAAAATGAGACGTTTCCAATGTCTTCTATCGTATAATAATAGTTTCCCCAGGAGAAAAGGAAATCGCTTGCGTTAGAAAGATTCTGAAGCCCCTTCAACAACCTGGATATAAACATAGCCAAAGTGGTTAGCGGCTGTTTCAAATTGGATTCGATGACATATTCTATATCCGCCTCAACAGATGGAGAGTAGACAAGCTGTACTCCTAATCCAACAATCTCCATCTCTTACATGTGCTTAGATATCTTGTCAACCAATTCGTCATGTGATATATAGCCTCGTGCTTTCAAGCTGGCCATCATATCCTCCATGGGGGCAAACTGAACGCTAGAGGCAGACACCATCTTACCACCATATCCAAGCCTGGGCTCTTCCGATCTATTCTTTGACTCTTTCATACGGCAAAAGTAAAGAGAAAGAATGGATAATGCAAATCAGTTCTCTAACACTACTAACAGTCTCAATAAAAAAAGCAAGTCTATTATTTCCGATACGGCGCGTTGACACAAAATCGGCCTTCCAGCGCACTCCAGCTGTCAACGCGACGACATTTTTGCCCCAAAAGGCCATTTTTGGCTGCGCGTTGACACGAAATCGGCCTTCCAGGCCACTCTGGCCGTCAACGCGTCTCCACGCCCCGGCGCCAGAAGCGGGGGGTGATGTCGAGGAAGGCGTGAGCGCCATGATAGAAGGTATCGTACCCCAGTGGCGGGACTTCGCCAGGGGCAAGGCGTCGATAGAGGCGCTGATTGGTCGTAGGCTCGTTCAGCGGGCCGAGTTCCGCCACATAGGGGCCGAGCTTGACATAGTCAAATACATCCCAGAAGACATCCTCCACCTCGCTGCGGCCGCTATAGACGGCGGCCTTGAGGCCAAGGGTATGGACGTGACGGGCCAATGAAAGCAACGCGTCAGGGTCCTGTCCCTCCCCCAGAAAGAGGAAACAGTTGACCCCGAAGTTATCCCCCACCAAGGCCGTAATGATCTCCGGAGTTAGTTCTTCGCCAATGTTCTTTTTCAGAAACGGCGAATGGCAGCCCTCACAGTTCCCCCGGCAATTGGAGATCTCCACGGCCAGCGTTACCCGGTCGGGAATTTCCTCCATCACGACGGAGGTCAATGAAGGTACGTACTTAATCATTTGTTTGAATCATCACTCTTCAGGCATTCCGCTTCGCACCAAGCCGGAATGTCCATAGGGAGGATGCAGTCTATCGGTCAAGGTCGGAAATTGGGCGGCCACCCGCTCGCATGACGGCTAACTCCTCCTTTTTAGCCGTACCTTCGACTCGTCTAACAGTCGTCAGACACACGCCGTCATCCTGCTATGCAGGACTGCTCGCTGCGCAAGGCCCTCACCCATCGCCCATTTCCTCCATTCCCTCCAGACCGCACCCTCCCTATCTGGACCTTCCAGCCAGCGGCGCCCTACTTCTCGATATAGAAGCGCTGGTGGGCTTCCTCCTGGCGCATCTCGCTGAAGGAGGAGATACGCTTAAGGTAACCGATGACACGAGTCAGATAATCAAGGTCATGGCTACCGCACTTGGGACAGACGGCGAGGGTGTCCTTCGAGATGTAGCCGCACTCGTTGCAGACCGTGTTACGGCAGTTGAAGGTAAAGTAGTTGGTGCCGTAATGGGCGGCAGTGCCCAGCAGCGCCCGGTACTGCTCCTTCGACAGATGCTCGGCGATGTTCATATGGAGCGCGGAGCCGCCGTCAAGGAACTTGACATACTCCTCCCCGTGCATTTTGAACTTGTCGATCATCGACAGGCTGTCATCCTCGGGATTATAGAAATAGGAGCTGTACATGTTGTGCTTCGAGGAGACGAAATAGCCGTCCTTGCGGTCCCACTTATAGTTCTTGCCGGAGAGATTCTCGCCCGGAACGAACTCGGTGTTGAACATGCAGTCCTTCGTGCGGGAGCGGCGGTTAGCGACGTTGATGGTTTCTAGCAGCGTATTGACAAACTCGCGGTAATCCTCGTTAGGGCTGATCGTAAGGCCCAGGAACTCGGCTGCATCGGTGAGGCCGTTGACGCCGACCGTTAGGTACTGCTTTTTCATGTCGATGAACCCGGCCTGATAGACGTCGAGCATCTTCGCGGCCAGGAAGTCCTTGATAATCTCGTTGAAGGCGGTCTGGTACTTATGGACGCGGAGCGTATGCTCGGTCAGCGACTCGCAGATATAGCGATAGAGCGTCTCCTTGTCGTAGGAACCCTTTTTCAGAGCCTCGCCGGCGGGCATGGTCTCGCCCTTTTCGACCTTGAAATACTTCCGGGCGGCATCCTGGATGAGGCGGTTGAGATTGATCGTCATCACCGACTTCGAGCCGGTCGCGACGGAAGCCGTACCCATCGAATACTGGTGCGTCGTGTGGTTGTGTTCCTCGTCCTCGAGGTCCTTCAGCGAATTGCGGAGGCGGCAGCAGCTCGACAGGCTGTCGGGGCTGTTGGAGAGGTAACAGAAGAAGCTGTGGCCCTCGGACCACATCTCGGCCGTGAAGTCGGCGTACTCCTTGTCCGCGAAATCGTCGCCGCCGTCGGTCAGAAGGGCCATCGTCTCGACCGGGAAGGTCAGCACATACTTCGTGCGCTCCTTGTTGAACCAGCGCATGAAATGCTTCTGCAGCCAGGAGAGGGTCTCCCACTTCGGCGCACTGCCGTCAGGGAAGCGGAACTCGCCGAAAACGCCCTCGAAATACGGCTTGTCAAAGTAGCCGATGTTCCAGAATACCGTCTGGTAGCCGCGGTTGCCGGCCGGCATGTTCATCGAATGGACGACCTGCTGGAAACAATTGTCAATCACCTTCGTGAGGGTGCGGGCCTTGCGGTTGATCTCGACCACTTCGTCGAGGCGCTCGAGGTAATTGTCGCCATAGTCCTTGCGGATGAAATAGTCGAGGTACATCAGGAACTCCGGTGTCGCGACGGCGCCCATGAACTGCGAGGAGATGGAATACACCAGGTTGATGAACTCGCCGCAGAAGGATTTGAGGTCGGTCGGGGCGATGGAGACGCCGCCAAGCTCGCGGAGGCCGCTGACGAGGAAGGGATACATCGTAATGGCGACGCAGTAGGGGTAGCCCGGGGTGCCGCTCTCGTCATGTTTGTAGAGGACGTGCGACTCCAGGTCTGTGATATACTGCTGGGCCAGGCTACGGCCATACAGGGCGCGGATCTTGTCCTGCATGATGTAGCGGTTCTGCTTGATGTTGTTCTCCTTGTAGAGCTCGTGGCCGAGGGTGACGATGTTCTTGTTGGTCACGTTGGCGTTGGCGTCGAACTTGGATCCCGTCGCGGCGTTGGAGGCCTTGATGTAGTCCTTGATGAAATCGTTCTTCTTGCGAAGGTCCATCCCCCGGTCGAAGGTCTCGATATATTCGAGAGCGACCTTCTTGTTGATGGACATCAGCGAATCCACCACCTGGCGGCGGATTTCCTGGCTGGACATCTTGTCATAGGTATACAGATTGTCAACAATCGATACGACGACATCTTCGGGGCAGGGCTGGCCGGTACTGACATAGGCAAGACGGATGCCGGCCATCAGTTTTTCGCGGTCGAACTCTTCTACAGTTCCATTAGTTTTACGGACTTCCATTCTATAAATGTTTAGGTTTCAATTACTTACAAATACACCCAACGGCATGGGGGCTAAAAAGTACGGACTGTCGGAGACAATCCGTAGGGATGTGGAGTCATTTCCGATTGCAAAATTACAACAGAAACGGGGGCCGTAAAACCCCCGTCCCGAAAAGTTATTCACAAAGTTTTTAACAGTGCGATTGTTTCTATCAGCTCGTTCTCTAAATAATCCACCGTCTTCCCGTGCGCCCGGGCGTAGTCGATTTCGCTGCGTGTGCTCTGGCCGATGTATCCGCCGACGTTGATGACGTAGATGCCGTCGGCCATGTCGATTTTGCGCTTATGCATGTCATCCAGCATATCCTTGGTCCCTTCGGTCCATACTTCATCGTCGCCGCTGTGGCCGAACAGGCCGACGCTGATGACAATGTTGCCAGCGAGCGTCAAGCGTTTCTGCGCCTCCAGGAACTGCTCCTTGAAGCGCGTGCTTCCGCAAAGGGTTATGACGGGGTATTTGCGGCGCGGAGTCGGGAGCGATTTCGCTTCTTCGAAGACCTCGTCCAGGCCGTCCTGCGACAATACGCCCCGCTTGAGGCCCCGAGGCAGCTCTCCCCTTTCGTCAGCCTCATAGTCCTTCTGCCACTGGCCGCTTTCCTCGTACTCCCGAAGAGTTGCGATGTCCTTCCGAACGCGGTCGTAGATTTCTTCCATTTTCTGGATGCGGGTAATGCGGTCTGGGGTCATATAATCCATTTCTAGCCGACTACAAAGTTAAGAAAAAAACATAAGGATTTTTCTTGAATCGGCAAGAATTATGATGAGTTTTCGGCCCAAATGAATCTCAGGAATGGAATAGGGGCCGGCTCGCGATGAGCCGGCCCCAGGAGCATCTAAGCCGTAGCCGATCAGGCTAGAGCGTATCCCAGAACTTCAGCACCGGATTACGTGCCGCGGCGGTTTCGTCGGGGCGGGAGATCGGAGCGTTGTGGGGGGCGTCGTGGAGGATCATCGGGTCAGCGGCCGCCTCTTCGGCGATCTTCCGCATGACGGCGATGAAAGCGTCGATCGTCTCCTTCGACTCCGTTTCCGTCGGCTCGATCATCAGGGCCTGGTGGAACAGGAGCGGGAAGTAGATGGTCGGGGCATGGTAGCCGTAGTCCAGCAGGCGTTTCGCCACATCGAGCGTCGTCGCACCGGGGACATCGTCATGGGCGCCGTCATTGACGAGGCCGTCGAAGACGAACTCATGCTTGCATACACCCTCGATGGGAAGCCGGTACATATCCTTCAAGCACTCCTTGATGTAATTGGCACCAAGCACCGAGTACTGACCGACTTCGCGAAGGTGTTCGCGACCGATTGAAAGGATGTAGGCATAGGCCCGGAGAATAACGCCGAAATTGCCGTGGAAGCCCGACACCTTAATCTCCGGAAGCCCCTCCGCCACAGCCGCCGTCATGCCGACCGGACCGCTTCCAGGACCGCCGCCGCCATGGGGCGTCGAGAAGGTCTTGTGGAGGTTGAGGTGCATCACATCGAAGCCCATGTCGCCCGGACGGACCACGCCGAGCATCGGGTTCATGTTGGCGCCGTCATAATAGAGCAGGCCGCCGACTCCGTGGACGAGCTCCGCGATCTCGAGAATCTGCGTCTCGAAGAGGCCGAGGGTGTTGGGGTTCGTCATCATGATGCCGGCCACCGTCTCGTCGAGAAGCGGTTTCAGCGCCTCCACGTCGATGCGGCCGTTGGCGAGCGACTTGACCTCCACCACCTCCAGGCCGCAGACCGCCGCCGAAGCTGGATTCGTGCCATGGGCGCTGTCTGGGACGATGATCCTGGTACGGGCCATGTCGCCGCGGCGCATGTGGTACGTACGAATCAGCATGAGGCCCGTCAGCTCACCGTGGGCCCCAGCGCAAGGATCGAAGGTAAAGGTATGCATGCCGGTGATCTCGGCGAGGGCGGTGTTCATCTGCTCATAGACCTTCCGGACACCGGGAACGGCGCCATCGGGCGTCAGCGGATGGATGGCGGCAAAACCGGGCATCGCAGCCACCTCCTCATTGATCTTCGGGTTGTACTTCATCGTGCAGGAGCCGAGCGGATAAAAGCCCGTATCCACGCCGAAGTTCATCTGGGAGAGATTGTTGTAGTGGCGGACCACTTCGGGTTCGCTGACCTCGGGAAGCCGGAGAGAAACGCTGCGGCGAAGCTGAAGCGGAAGTTCCGGTGCCGCCGGGAAATGATTGATTGGCAAAGAATAGCCACAGCGGCCTTCCCTGGAGAGTTCGAAGATGAGTTTGTCGTAATACTTCATAGCTTATCCCTCCTTGACGGCTGCGACCAGACGGTCGGTTTCTTCCTTGGTTCGCTTCTCCGTGACGCAGAAGCTGACATAGCCCTCTTCGGTCGGAAGGGCGGCCAGATAGCCGGCCTTCTGGAGTCGCGCCTGCAGGGCGGCAGCATCCTCCTTCGGCTTCAGGACGAATTCCTTGAGGAAGGGCTTGCCGGGGAAAACCTCCTCGAACTTACCGGTCTTCAGGAGCTCGTCATGGAGATAATGGGCGCCGTCCGCGCTGATGCGGTTGACTTCGCGAAGGCCCTCCGGCCCCATCAGGGACAGGTAGATGGTAACCCATAGGGCCATCAGCGACTCGTTCGAGCAGATGTTCGAGGTCGCCTTCTCGCGCTTGATATGCTGCTCGCGGGCCTGAAGCGTCAGGACGAAGGCGCGACGGCCCTGCTTGTCAGCGGTCTGGCCGACGATGCGACCGGGCATCTTGCGCATATGATCCTTCTTGACAGCCATAAAGCCCACATACGGGCCGCCATAGCTCAGCGGCAGGCCGAGCGGCTGACCGTCACCGACGGCGATATCGGCATCCCATTCGCCCGGGGTCTTGACGACGGCCAGGGCACTCGGGTCGCAGTACTCGACCAGGAGCGCCTTGACCGAGTGTACCGCCTCGGCGAAACCGGCGTGGTCCTCGACGATGCCGTAACGGTTGATCGACGGGACGATGACTCCGGCGACGTCGTCCCTGGCGAGTTCGGCCTTGACAGCCTCCAGCGGGGTCACGCCGCCTTCTGCGGGGATGACGGTGAGGTCCACACCGTGAAAGCGGGCATAGGTCTCGACGACCTTCAGGACATGGGGCAGCAGCGTGCCGGAGAGCAGGACGCGATTTTTTTTGCGGACGCTTGCCGTACACATCATCATCGCCTCGGCGGCAGCGGTCGGGCCGTCATACATCGAGGCGTTGGCCACGTCCATGCCGGTGAGCTCGCAGATCATGCTCTGGTATTCAAAGATATAGCGGAGCGTGCCCTGGGAGATTTCGCACTGGTAGGGCGTGTAGGCCGTAATGAACTCGGAACGCTGGGTGAGATAAGGGATGACCGACGGGGTGTAGTGGTCATAGGCGCCCTGGCCGACGAACACCTTGAGGCGGGCATTCATCGCCTCCAGGGCGGCGAAGCAGTCGCGGATCTCCTGCTCGGACATCGCATCCGGCAGGGCGTAGGCGCCTTTTTTGCGGCAGAGCTCCGGGACATCGGCATAGAGATCGTCGAGCGTTTTCACGCCGATCCTTTCCAGCATCGCCCGGATATCCGCCTCGGTATGCGGAAGATAGGGATGGGCCATCGCTTATTCTCCGATATGGGCCTTGTATGCGGCGGCGTCCATCAGTTCGTCCAGCTCGGACGGGTCGGACATCTCGACCTTGATGATCCAGGAAGCATAGGCGTCCTCGTTGATCTTCTCGGGAGCATCCTCCAGCTCCTCGTTGACGGCGACGACGGTGCCGCTGACGGGGCTGATCAGGTCGGATGCGGCCTTGACGCTCTCCAGGGCGCCGAATTCCTCACCGGCGGCCACCTCGTCGTCCACGTCCGGGACGTCGACATAGGTGATGTCGCCCATTTCCTTCTGTGCGAAGTCAGAAACGCCGATAACGGCAACGTTGCCATCGACTTTTACCCATTCGTGCGACTCGGAATATTTGAGTCCTTCAATGATTTTACTCATAATAGCAGTGTGTGTGTTATTTTTTATAGTTAGTTTGATAAAAGCGTTTTTTGACGACCTTGCCGGGGAAGACTTTCTTTCGGATACGGATCCACAGAGGCGTATCCAGGGCGGCAAAGGCCTTGTCGACGAGGGCGAAGCAGACACTCTTGTCGAGGGAAATGGAGTGGTAGCCGGTGGTCACTACGCCGACCTCTGTGCCGTCCTCGAGCTCGACAGGATAGCCGGCGCGCGGGATGGCCTTGTCCTCGATTTCGATGCCGACGAGCTTTTTGGCAAGATTCCCGGCCTTCTGGTCGAGGAGGGCCTCCTTGCCGATGAAATCCTTCTCATATTTGCAGAACATGCCGAGACCGGCCATGACGGGGCTGATTTCGGGGCTGAGCTCGTCGCCATAGAGCGGCAGGCCCGCCTCGAAGCGGAGCGTATCGCGGCAGCCAAGACCGCAGGGCTGGACGCCGGCCTTGAGCAGGCGGTCCCAGATTTCGACGATTTCCTCGGGCGTAGTGTAGAGCTCAAAACCGTCTTCGCCGGTGTATCCGGTGCGGCTCAGAATGAGGCGCTCCCCGTTATACTCGACATCGCAGAAGGTGTAGAAGCCCAGGTCGGCGGCTTCCTTGTATCCCAGGACCTCGATGATGGTTTTCTCGGCCTCCGGGCCCTGGACGGCAATCTGGCCGATGCGCGGAGAGGCGTTGTCGAGTTTCAGGTCATAACCGCTTGCCTGCTCCTGGATCCATGCGAAATCCTTGTCGATGTTGGCGGCATTCACCACCAGCAGGAAATGATCGGCCAGGTATTCCCGGTACACCAGGAGGTCGTCTACCACGCCTCCGTCCGGATAGCACATCATCCCGTAGAGGACCTTGCCGGGCTCGAAGCCGCGGATGTCATTGGTAAAGATGTGATTGATGAAAGCCTCGGCCTGAGGTCCCTTGACGAAGATCTCGCCCATATGGGAGACATCGAACATGCCCACCTTCTGCCGGACGGCGAGATGTTCCTGGGTAATGCCGTCATACTGGATCGGCATCATGAATCCGGCAAAGGGGCTCATCTTGGCGCCCAGGGCGACATGCCTGTCGTAGAGGCAAGTCTGCTGTAGCGGGATGTTGGGATTAACTTCTTCTGACATAATAAAGCGTTACTTTATATGGTTTTCTATAAATTGTTGTAATTCAATATTCGTGGCAAGATTGATCCGCTGGTCTTCCGGACTGCCGCCCTTACCGGGAGGAAACTCGCCGCAGATGTCTATGCCGAGCACCCGGGCGCAGCCGTCCATTACCTTCCCGAGCATATCCTCGAGCTCGGAAAGCGTAAAACTCCCCTGGCTCCAGTCTGTGCGGGCCTCGTCCTTCGAGAGGATATCCTTGTCGACCGAAATCCAGACGGCACGTCCCTCCACGTCAAGGGGCGGACGGGCGCCGCCGGGACCGACGGTAACGACCTCTTCGAGGAATGGATTCTCCTCTTTCATCGCGAGAACCCAGGAGCCGCAACTCAGCACGCCCTCGAATTCGGGAGCCTGGTCATCGGGATGGTTGTCGAAAAGCACGAGCGTGAAAGGCTCGGCGACATGGGAGTCGGTCAAGAGTTTGGTCACATAGTGGTAGTCGCCGCTGTCGATCCAGTGGATCCGCTCGGGGCGGCCGGCGACGGCCAGATGGATTCTGCGTCCCGCGTCCGGATCACAGTAGCAGGTCGTACCCTCGAGCAAGGTCAGGTCCAGACGCACAGCCCGCTCCCCCAGCCAGGCGTCAAAGCCCTGGTCCGAGTAGACGCGGGAGAAGTCGGTGATGAGGGTATCGGTTGTCATTCCGTGCGGGGCTTTGGAATCCATTTTTCTTTATCCCTCAAATATAGTCATTCTCCCCCGATTTACCGCGCGTTTTGACGAAAGAATTCAGCGATTCGGAGCACTATTTAAGCATAACAAAAATGTTACCTTGTTAAACATCTTTGTTTTACTTATGGTTTATCAAATATTTATAAGGCTACTTCAAAAAAGCAAAGAAAACAGCCAAAACCAGACATCCAAAGGCGGCCAGATGGTTCCAATGGAGCGCTTCGCCCTTGAAAAGCAGGGTCACAACGACCGTAAAGACGGTCAGCGAGACGACCTCCTGGATGACTTTGAGTTGCACGAGCGAGTAGGGTCCGCCGTTGCCGGCAAAGCCGATCCGGTTGGCCGGGACGGTGAGGCAATACTCGAAAAAGGCGATGCCCCAGGACAGGAGAATGATCAGGATGAGCGGCCAGCCGGTGGAGATTTTCATCTCCTGCAGCTTGAGGTGTCCGTACCAGGCGAAGGTCATGAAGATGTTGGAAAAGACCAGCATCACGACGGTCCAAAATCCATGCATAGTTTCCGTGCGTTTTTTTGCGGCTGCAAAGGTAACAACTTTTTCTTATCTTTGTACTTTCAAGATGCAAGACCTTCGCTTCACCGAAACGATCCTCCGCTGGTATGCGGATTCCGGGCGCGACCTACCCTGGCGGCGGACTCGGGATCCGTACGCCGTCTGGCTGAGCGAAATCATTCTCCAGCAGACCCGCATCGCCCAGGGGACCGCCTACTGGCAGCGTTTCATGGAGCGCTTCCCTACCGTGGAATCTCTCGCAGCCGCATCCGAAGACGAGGTGCTGCGGCTCTGGCAGGGGCTCGGCTACTATTCCCGCGCCCGGAATCTCCATGCCGCCGCCCGGAAGATCGTCGCGCTCGGGCATTTCCCCGATACGCTGGAAGGCATCCGTTCGCTCAAAGGTGTCGGCGATTATACGGCTGCCGCCATCGGATCCATCGCTTTCGGTCTCCCGGCAGCGGTCGTCGACGGAAACGTTTACCGCGTTCTCGCGCGGCATTACGGTATTGCCACTCCGGTAGGAACATCAGAGGCGAAAAAGGAGTTCACGGCGCTCGCCACGGCACTGCTTCCGCCCGGGCAGGCCGCTGCCTTCAATCAGGGAATGATGGATTTCGGCGCGATGGTCTGTACGCCCCTTTCGCCCCGCTGCGACGACTGTCCCCTCTCGGCCTCCTGTCGCGCATTCCGAGAGGGCCGCGTCGCCCTTCTTCCCGTCAAAAAGCCCGCAGCAGCGGTGCAGGAGCGGCATTTCAGCTATGTCTATCTGCGCTGCCAGGGCTATACCGCCATCCGCCGACGCGGTCCCGGCGATATCTGGCAAGGTCTCTGGGAGCCGCTCATTGTCATCCCGAGCGAAGTCGAGGGATCTATTCTGCTGCTAAAAGAATCCGTCAGGCACCAGCTGACACACCGGACGCTGATCTGCGATTTCTACCTCTGGGAGACGGAGCGCCGCCCGGAGCTGGCGGACGGATTTATCTGGGTGACCGAGGAAGATCTCCGCGAGAAGTATGCCAAACCCCGGCTTTTCGAACTCCTCCTGGAGTGCCTCTGAATACCATATTAATAAGCATTCTTCACTCCTTTTGGAAATTGGACGGGAAATGTCTAAATTTGGGCTTATAAATGGAAACTGTCCGTTAGATGATGATTAAACGCCTGCTTCTTTCTTTCCTTCTGGCTTCGGCCGCGTTCTGCTTTACGAGCGCCCAGGCGCAGGAGACCTATTTCACCACCTCGCAGCTGCCCGACCTGATTCTGAGCCTGCCGGCTCCGCCGCAGCAGGGCTCTCCGGCCTTTCAATACGACGTCCAGCGCTACCGCTGGGGCAAGGCCCGGCGAAACGACCCCGACCGCGCCGCGATGGCCCGCCGGGATGCCGTCTGGAGCTATGAGGCGCTGCTGACGGAGCTGAGCGTTCCCTTCGGCCTGTCCGTATCCAGGGAAGCGACGCCCGAGATCTGGAAACTCATTACGACCAGTCTTGCGACGACCGACCTGATGAGGGTGGCGCCCAAGGCCTACTACCATCGCACGCGCCCGTTCGTCTATTTCAAGGAAGATGCCTTCCTCGCGGATGACGCCCAGTTCAGCGGAGAGGGCAGTTACCCGTCCGGCCACACGATGCGGAGCTGGACGGCGGCCCTGCTTCTCGCGGAGATCAATCCCGCTGCGGCAGAGGCTATCTTCTCCAGAGCATGGGCCTGCGGGGAAAGCCGTGTCATCTCCGGCGCCCACTGGCAGAGCGACGTGGACGTCACGCGCCTTGCCGCCAGCATCGGTTACGCCCGGCTTCAGACGAGCGGCGCTTTCCGGGCCCAGATGGCGCTCGCGCAGGACGAATTCCGTCGCCTCTGCCACACCGGCAGCCAGCTCGGCCGCGACCATTTCGTTTCGCTGGCCGAAGCCGTTCCGGACGCCATCCTGGAAATCCGCTATTTCAGCACCTATAATTTCGTCGGCAAGCGCATCGACGGCTATCTGGCCCCGACGGCCCTGATGACCCAGGAAGCGGCGGACAGCCTCCGGGCGGTGAGCGACGACGTGATGCGGCTCGGTTACCGGCTCAAAATCTATGATGCCTACCGTCCGCAGCAGGCCGTGGATCATTTCGTCCGCTGGGCCGCCGATGTCGCCGACACCACGATGCGCCGCTACTTCTATCCGGAAGTCGACAAGAGCCGCCTGTTCGAACTCGACTATATCATGGCCAAATCCGGCCATACGAGAGGCTCCACCGTCGACCTGACCCTTTTTGACATGACCACGGAGAAGGAGGTCGACATGGGCGGCACCTACGACTGGTTCGGCGAGGAAAGCCATCCCGATTTCTGCGGAGATCCCACCACCGGCACATATAACCCCGACGCCTGTTCGCCGCGGAAGATTACGGCCGAACAGTTCGCCAACCGGATGATCCTCCGGGAGGCCATGCTCCGCCACGGCTTCCGGCCGCTCAGCAGCGAATGGTGGCATTTCACCCTCAGGAACGAGCCCTTCCCGAAGACCTACTTCAATTTCCCGGTCATGTAAGCCCCCCACAAAAGAGTTACCATGGAAGTCATACAGAGTTTTACCATCGACCATACCCACCTCAAGCCGGGCATCTACGTTTCGCGCGAGGACAAGGGATTTACCACCTTCGACCTCCGGATCACAGAGCCCAACAAAGAGCCGGCCGTCGCACCGGCAGCCATCCACAGCCTGGAGCACCTGATGGCCACCTGGTTCCGCAACAGCGCGGTCAAGGAGGACGTTGTATATGTCGGCCCGATGGGCTGCCTGACGGGTATGTATATCATCATGACGGGATCATACTCCGTTGAAGACATGCGCCGGCTGAGTATCGAATGCCTCCAATGGATCCTCACCCAGGAAGAGGTGCCGGCGACTACGCCCGAGACCTGCGGCAACTGCCTGCTGCACGATCTCCCCATGTGCAAGTGGGAATGCCGGCGTTACCTGGATCGCCTGGAGAATGATTTCCACTGCGATTACACCCGGCTCCAGGTCACCCTGGAGAGCGGCATGACCTTCGCCGACGCATAGAAGATCTAATCGCCATATGAAGAAAAAGACAGGAAACGGGAAAGCGCTCTGGCTGGTGGTTATTGCCGCCCTGACACTGGAGGCCACGGCACTGGTCCAGTACTATTTCTCACAGAAAAGCATCCGGCAGGAAGCCAACCTCCGGGCCGAGAGCCATTTGGAAGCCACCCGGATCCGGATCCTCGACATTACGGACCAGGCGGAAGCCGCCGTCCGCAACAGCATCTGGATTGCCCAGTGGTGCCTGGACTATCCGGACAGCCTGGCTGTAGTGTGCCGGCGACTGGTGAAGGATAATCCCGTCGTGGCGGGATCGACCGTGGCGCTCGTTCCCGGATACCGGGCGGACAGGCCCCTGTTCTCCCCCTATGTCTGCCGAAGCGAGACAACCGACAGTCTGCTCACCCTGTCCCTGGCCACCCCGGAATACGATTATCCGTCCCAGGAATGGTTCACCGAGCCGCTGAAGCTGGGAGAGGGCTACTGGTCCGAACCCTATGTCGACGAGGGCGGCGGCGAGATTCTCATGACCACCTACTCCATGCCCATCCGGGACTACAAAGGCAATCTGGCAGCCGTGCTGACGGCCGACCTGTCTCTGGAATGGCTCAATGAGCTGGTGGGCAGCATGAATGCCTATCCGAATGCTTACTGCCTGATTCACAGCCGGCAAGGGCACGTCATGGTCGGTCCCTCCGTCACCGAAGAGATGGAAAAGGCCAAGAGCCTTGTCTACAAGGCCGCAGTCGAGAGCACCGGCTGGTCCATGTCGGTCGTCATTCCGGAAGACGACATCTATGCCGGACTCCGCCGCACGGGGACCATGGTGACGCTCCTCCAGGTGCTGGGCCTTCTGATGATCATCCTGATGCTGCAATCCTTCGTAAGGGGGCAGCGCCGGTACAGGGCCCTGGACCAGAAGCGCCAGCGGATCGAGGGAGAGCTGCACATCGCGACCGGCATCCAGATGTCCATGGTTCCCAAGACCTTCCCGCCTTTCCCGGAAAGAAGTGATCTGGACATGGCGGCGACCATCGTCCCGGCCAAAGAGGTCGGCGGCGACCTGTACGATTTCTTTATCCGCGACGAGAAGCTCTTCTTCTGCGTGGGTGACGTCAGCGGGAAGGGTGTGCCGGCGGCGCTGGTAATGGCGGTCACGCGTACTACCTTCCGCAACATGTCGGCACGGGAAGACAGCCCCGGGAGCATCGTCCGCGCCATGAACGACGGTCTCTCCGCGATGAACGAAAGCGACATGTTCGTCACCTTCTTCTGCGGCGTTCTGGATCTCGCAAATGGCATCCTGCGCTACTGCAATGCCGGTCACAATCCGCCCCGGATCCTGACCGATGCCATCCGGCCCCTCCCGGTGGAAGCCAATCTGCCCCTGGGGATCATGGGCGGGATGGACTTTAAGGAGCAGGAAACGCCGTTCCGCTACGACGACGCGCTGCTGATCTATACCGACGGCCTCACTGAGGCGGAGAATGCCTCGCACGAGCAGTTCGGCGAAGAGAGGATGGACCAGGCCCTGTGCGGCCGGAAGAGCGCCAGTGAGCACCTTGAGAATATCAAGAAGAAGGTGCAGGACTTTGTCGGCGACGCCCCCCAGAGCGACGACCTGACCGTTCTTTTCATCCATTACCTTCCGGATAATAATCAGTAAGAAACGCTTGTCGTTTATATTTTTATCACGACCTTTGGATGAGGATTCCTATTACATCAGTTTCGGGCTTGTACCCGAGAATCCCGGCGAGCGGTTGATAGTTCTCGGCTATTATGTCAGTGTGTGCTATTGGTTCGAACTGTATCTCAATAATTCATTTACCGATTTTATACCTAGCCTTAGCTAGACTTGCCGTGCAAGTCGAAGCAGCGCAGGCACCGACCGGAGCGAAGCGGAGGTCGCATGCCCCCTGACAGGGGGCTCCGGCGTAGCCGGTGGGGGTTAAGATAGTTTATCTCCACAGTAAAAGCTGGCCAGTCGGCCAGCTTTTACTGTGGAGATGGGGGGAGTCGAACCCCCGTCCAAACGCCGCTCCAGGCAGCTTTCTACATGCTTATTCTTCCTTTGATTGTAGGGTAAGGACTGCCGGAAGACGGGCCATCCAAACCTTAGCCTTTAAGACTTGACCGGCTTTAAAGGCGTCCACCGGGGCATCCCGTTCTGAATGATACCCCTGGGCCGGATGATAACGGGCGGAACATCCGAGGGATACTCGTCGGCGTCGCAGCCTTGGCGACGCGGATTAAGCCAATCGACAATAGGTCAGATTAAGCAGCGAGTGCATAGTTGTTGTTGGCAACTGTTGTTTGGGATCTGAGATTTACGGGCGGGAGTCCCGACGCCCGGCATGCTTACCGTCCGAGGTCAACGCTGTCAAAACCAAGTCCATCCCCGGAATATGAGACAGCCTTTCGTCGAAGGCGGGTGCAAAAGTACGTCTTTTCCCGGAATTCTCCAAGCCAAGGCTGCTAAAAGACTGGAAAAACAGTTAAGATTTATAAACGAAAATCATTAAGAAACACGAAATAATCAGCTTTTTTTCGAAATCTTAATCGTGTTTTCCACGGCTCCTGTCTATGTTTGCGACGGATTTCCGCCCCCCGATCTGCGGCGGATTCCGAAACGAGACAGCACAGCCATGAACAAGAACGCATCGATTTGTCACAACCTCAGCTTTCTGCTCCTCCTCCCGGGCCTCCTTCTTCTCACGCTCGCAGGATGCCGCAAGCACAGCCTCCCGGAGATGGAGGATGAGCCCGGCATCAGCGTCGATCTTACCATCGGGCTCGGAGACCACCTCCTTGCCACCCGCGCAGTCGCCTCGGCCGGCCTGACCGAAGCGGAGACGGCCATCAATCGGATACAACTGATGATCTACCATCACCGCGGATCGACCGTCTATCTGGAAAAAGAGCTCAACTTCGGCCATTTCGTCGAAGGGACGGATGACAACGGGATCCCCCAGCTCAGGACCCTCTCCCCCATCGAACTCATCGCAGGAGCGAAAACCATTCTCGTCAGCATCAACGGACCGATCAACGCGGCCCCATCCTCGCCGGAAGCCTTCGAACTGTCCGGTCCCTATCTGATCTCCTCCTTCAACAATCCAGAAGTACAGTTCTGGCTGTACGGATCCCTCTCAACAATAATTAACAAACAAACCTCCGGGCTTGACCTGCACGTCAGGCGCCTCGTCGGCCGGATCAGCATCACAGCGATCTCCAACAGCCTCTCCGGCGGCCAGGACATCAGCTCGATCTATGCCTTCCTGGCCAATGCGGCAGGACATATGTATGCATCTCCCGAGCCCTATCCGGAATCCTACATCTTCAACCCGGACGGCCGGGTGGGCAGCGTCCCCTGGAACGGGGATCACAGTCCCAAGGGCAGCTATATCACGGGAAAGGGCATCTGCACTTCCGTATGCAGCGAACTGATGTCGCAGACGATTCCCGCCATTCCTTCGGGAGAAGTCTACGCGACTCCGCGCTATCTGTATGCCTGTCCGCAGCATGAAGACATCCCCTGGTCGCCCTGGCTCGTCCTGGCAGCGGAAATTGACGGGGTCTTCTTCTACTATAATATACCTGTAGACCGCTTCCAGGCCAACGTCAACCAGAATGTCAGCATTACCCTCCGCAGCCTGGGAAGCCCAGAGCCCTGCGTCCCGAACGATCCCGGGGCCTATGAAATCAGTCTTATTCCGGATGGCTGGCGGGCAGAAAGCGGCGAAGAAATCATTTAACACAATCCATATTCTTTTTTCACAAACCTTATTAATCAAAGTATCATGAAAAAAAACATGTTCCTTTCCTCCTGCCTGCGCCCGCTCGCCGGTGCAGCCCTCTCTCTCCTGATTCCCGCCCTGAGCGCCTGCAACCAGGATATCACCAAAGACAGCGAGCCCATCCAGGAGCAGCCTCTGGGATCAATCGCCCTGACGGTCGAATGCGATGTGGCGGAAGCGCCCATCACCCGCGCCATTACGCCCTACACGACCGTAGAAAGCTATGAATCGGCCGTCCTGAAAGCGGAAGTATTCGTATTCGACGCCACGAGCGGCATTCTCAACGCCTATCAGAACTATACGAGCCTGACCCCGGTCGACGGGCACCTTCCCACACAGAATCTCCCCTGCACCCAGGGCAACAAGCACGTGTATGTCGTCCTCAACGGCGGCTCCATTTCCGGACTGTCGGCCGTACGCACGGAAGAAGCGCTGCAGGCCCTCACCTGCGACCTGAGCCTGAACGGGCGAAACACCAGCACCGGCTTTATCATGATCGGCCGCAAAGACATCACCGTATCCGGAGACAACCAGGCCTGCGCCATCACGGCCCGGAGACTGGCTTTCCGTGTCGTCCTGCAGAAGATCACGAACAATACCGCCCTGGGCGCCATCGACGTCAAGTCCGTGTTCCTGATCAACTCTGCCAAACAGCTGCCGCTGGCCATGTCAAACGAGACCACCCTTCCGATCGCGACCGGTCCCGGATACAACGTAGCCGGAAAGAAAACCGACTCATCTGCCTTCATCACATCCAGCGCCACCTCAGATGCTCCCGCCATGCTGTTCCAGGACCACGTGGCGAGCATTGCCTCCGGCGGCTCCTCCACGACAAGGAAACTGGTGTACGGCTATCCTCACAGTGCCACCGGAACGCAGAACGTCCGTCTCGTCGTACTCGCCACCCTCGCCGGCAACGATTATTACTATCCGATGGATATCCCCTCGCCTCTTGCGAACGACACATATACGGTTGAGCTGACCATCAAGAATATCGGCTCCTCCGATCCGAACATCCCGGTCGAGACCGGCAGCGCCTCCGTCACGGTGACCGTCGACGGCTGGACCTCGCGCGAAAGCATTTCTGCAACCATTTAAGATTACGCCATGGACAAGCAACCTTCTGCCCATCCGGAAGCCAGGCTCCGCCTCCCCCTTCAGCGGGGAGGCAGGGCGCTGCTTCCCCTCCTTCTCGCCTGCACCCTGTCGTGCAGCATCTGGGAAGAACGGCAGGTATGCCCCTGCATCCTCTCCTTCCGGCTGCAGAAGGATTGCGGCCTGTCCGGCAGCCGGAGCCTGAGTCTGAGCCTCTACAATGAAACGGGCGGAATCCTCCTCGACGAGGAGGGGCTCGTTCTCAACGACCTTCGCGACGACGGACGGCCAGGCATCGAAGTACCCAAAGGACAGATCCGGGCGGGCGGCGTCATCGGCCTCAGGAGCGGAAAACGCGGCAGCGGCGGACAATACATCAGTATCCCGGCCGGGCTCCCGGCAGACAGTCTCTTCTGGCTCTCCGGCAGGACGGACGCCACGGGCGAAACCGCCGTCATACCCGTCCGCGTCAGGAAAGAGTATTCCGCCATCGAGATCCGTTTCATCCTCACCGAAGGCACGGAGCCCCTCGCCCGCTGCCCCTATTTCCTCTATCTTCGCAGTTATACCGCCGGACTCGACCTACGGGACGGGACGCCCCTTCCCGGCCGCTTCCACTGCCTGCCGGAAGAAGACCAGGCCGGAGTGTTCCGCAGCATACTTCCCCGCCAGCGGACGCCGGAAGACCTGGTCCTCGAGGTCCGGGAGAAGGAGGGTCCCCACGAACTGCTCGACGAGATACCGCTCAACGCCTACCTCCCGAAGGAATTCTCCTGGCAGGACGAGGACCTTAAGGATATCCGCATGCGGATCGACTACGCCCATGCCCGCGTGGAGGTCAGTGTCGGGGACTGGGGCGTCGGAGAAATCTATCAATACACCATTTAATCCTACTATGAGAAAGCTACTCCTGCTGCCGTGTCTTCTTCTGCTCCCGACAGCCTGCCTGAGAGAAACGATGTCCCCTTATCCGCCCGATGACGGAAGACTGGAAAAAGCCGTACAGGTCAGTTACTCGCTGATGCCCTCGGCGGTTGCCGGCGTCTCGACCTGTTCGCTGACCCGAAGCGACTGCCTGACGGAAGCGGAGGCCGCAGAGGGGAAAGATTTCCACCTCGCCGTCTACAACGCCGGACGCCTGGTGGCCAGCGGCCCCGCGCCGCTGGAAGTCACCCTGCTCAGCAACAATCACTATGATTTCTACGCCTGGACCGCCTCGAGTCTCGGTCTTGGCGCCGCGCCCGCCCTGGAAAGCGACCTGACGGGCTGGGAGGCCGTCTACACCGAACTTGGGAGCGTGACAGGAGACGGGAAAGATGCGCTGACCTCCTATATCGACCGGTACGGAATGCCTATGGCGGGCCGGACGATCGACTGTCTGCCCGAAGACCTGTCCGACGGCGAAGGGCATCTGATCATTCCGGTCGAGCGCCTGTTCGCGAAGATCCGCCTGACGGTCTCCTATGATGAAACGCTAACCGAGCTGCTTCCGCAGCGCTCGGTCAGTGCCGTCCGCATCCACAACTGGGCCTATGCCTGTCACCCGTTCAGCCGCCAGTTCGATGCCACGAAAGTGCGTGCCACTCCCCTCGACCTGAGCAGCACCCCCGCGGCGGACGGGACCTATATCCTGTATCTGCCGGAGAATCTCCAGGGCGTAAGACAGGACGGAGGGGATACGCAGCGCTGCTCCTACATCAGCGTCCAGGCCCATTTCCAGGACGGATACGGGAGCGGAGCCGGTTGCGGGGGCGGAGTCGGCGATGCCCTCTACCGCTTCTTCCCCCATAGCGAAGACGAGCAGCGCTACGACATCGAACGGAACCACGAATACGACATCCGGCTGAGCCTCAGCTACGACGGACGTTTCATCAGCGGCGAATGGAAAGAGACGGGAGATACCGATGAGCTCCGGAGCATCAGTTTCAACCAGCAACAAAGCCAGCGCCTGGCCGCTCCCGGCACACCGGTGCATATGACCCTCAGCTACAGCTACGACGGATCCTCCAACCTGATCGAAGACTATTTCAACCGCTTCAACGGCGTTGCCGTGGGCACCGGCCCGGAGACGGCTGCGTGGACGGCGGCAGGGACTCTTCCTCCACATTCGCGGCTCTCACGCGTCGGGCGCGTCAGCTGCAAAGCTTGCGGAAGGGAGTACTGGGGATACCCGTACGAATCTTCCGCCCGCCTTACCTGGGCTCAGGAAACCTTCTCCTTCGTAAACAGGGTCTTCTCATGCCGGGAATGCGGCGCGACTCTGATCGGGGACAGTATCTCCGAAAGAAACCGCTTCCAGCAGGGAAGGACATCTTCGACAGACCCTTACCTACTGCTCAACCCGGCTTGGCGCATCGTCTATGACATCCCCTCCGGCACCGAAGAAGGGACCGTGATCAGCCTTCAGGCCGTCACCCGGGACGGGCGCATTTCCGCTGCCTACCGCTTTACGGTAGGAAGCCAGGCGACCCTTCTTTTCAACCAGTCCCTGACAGGGACCCAGTACATAGCGGAGAAGATCGAGTGTACTCCCGTCAGCCTGCCGGCCGACATCACCTCGCTCAGCTATACGGTTTCCCAGGGCTCGGACTGCATCATTTCGGAAGCCGTTCCGGGCGAGCCGCTCTCCCGCAGTTTCTCCTTTATCCATGATGGCAGCGTCACCATCATTGTCCGCGACCAGAACGGCACCCAGCGGCAGCGTCTGGAAAGGACGGTACTCCGCCCGGAACTGCGTTTCCTGGATGAGGACGGAGGAACGGCCACTGATTACGCCCTGGAGGTAAACGGCAACGAATTCCGCCCCCGGTGGAGTTATGTCCTCCAGGACGGTTCTCCCTACACCGGCTACGATCCCGGCCTGTACGAGACCTGCCTCGGGGATGCGACCCTGACCGTCAGCGGCGGATGGACCAGCGTATCGGACGGACAGGTTTTCATCTCACGGACGGAAGACACTTCGCTCGGGACGATCCCCTACCGCTCGTCCACCATCGGCACGCTGACCGCCCGCTGCCCCAGGAACGGAGCCCATTTCACGCAGGTCAATCTCAAGGCCGTCAACCCCTTCACGGGCTGGCCCGGCGAAGCGATCGACTACCGAGTCTATTTCAAGACCGGAGAAGCCTCGAAGAAAGTCGCTGCGCTCCCGGTTTACTATAATTCCCACTTCGACCTGGTGGGAAAGACCGGAGTTCAGTTTCCGCTCTACAACCGCCGCATATACGGAGAGCCGCCCCTGTGCTATACCTCGTACGACGTGATGGGGAGCCACGAGAGCATCGTCCCGACCGTCCAGAACCTCCCGGCCGACAGCTATTATTATGGAAGAGTCCGCAACAAGCACAGCGGGACCTACCTGAACCGTGATTACCTCCACATCGTCGTCACGGTCGAGTCCTAAAAGACCAGGCTCAACGAAACGGAGAGGGCATCGGGGGCCAGAAACCAGGAGGAGACGCCATGCTGCCCGCCGGCGGTAAGAGGCCTGAATCGCCCTGCCCAGCAGCCGGCCCCGAAATCGAGATTGAGATTCTTGTCCAGCATCAGCGAATAGCCCGCAGAGAGACTGGCCCCGTAATACTCTCCGTCGCCGCTATCCAGCCGCCGCAGCCCCCGCTGACTGACCGAGGAGATCTGCGCCACGCCACGTACAAACCAGCCGGCATACACGTTCCAGGGCCACCAGCGGGCTCCGAGAGCAAGGCTCTGCCTCCGCGCATAGAGACTTCCGTCGAAGGAGAAGGGATTGAAGCGGACGGCCGATTCCGCCGACCAGTGACGCGTCCAGGCGTATTGGAGCGATACGCCGGCGGTTCCGAGCGTTGCCAGATCGAGAAGGTTCGCCGACAGCGACCACCGGGCTCTTTCGGGCACACGGCCGCTTCCTTCTCCGCTGCCCCTGACCGGCTCGAAGCCCTGATGGCCGATTCTCGTCGTGAGGCCGAGGAGCGCAGACGGCATCAGGCCGCCGGGCGGGGCCGGTGTCTCGCCCATGGCCTGTCCCCGAAGGATGGCCGTCCTGAGATCGAGCGCCAGCGAGACATGTCTGTCGACAAGAAGCTCCGTCAGGACCCCGAGTCCGGAGACCAGTTCCCGCTCAAACAGCGCCCGGGAAGAATGCGATACGCCGAATTCGAAGAAAGCGCCCATATGGGCATAGGCCGAGATCGTCAGGGGCCGTTTCAGGCGGTCTTTCCGGGTCCCGAACGAAGAGCTCAGGTCCCACAGGAAGTCCCCGTGGAAATACTGGAACCCGAGACGTTCCCGGTAGCGGCCGTTCTCTTCGTAGATATAGGCGCCGGCACGGCCCTGGTCCACCATACGGCCGAGCCGGAGGCCCTGCAGACCACCCCGGATGCCGAATCGGGGCGACAGCCACTTTCCGATGCTGAGATCGGCCGCCAGTCCGGCCCGACTGTCCGCCATCTCCCCGAAGCCGGCGAACTCGTTGACGCCGAGCGTCCCGGTCACGAACCAGCCGTCCGTACGACGGGACAGCCGGACATCATTTCCGTCCGGGCCCGCCTCGGAAAGAGTCCGCCATCTTTCTGCGCTGCCAAGGCTATACGAGAGTCCTGCCTGCAGGGATGGCACGATGCGATACACGCTGCCTCCGGGAACCGGCGAGGCGCTTCCGGTCAGGAAAGTCCCCCGGAAATCGGTCGTCAGGGCCACACGGGGCCACAGCTGGTAACGATAGAGCAATCCGGCACCGGCCGCATACTCCACGCCCCCGGTTTCCAGCGGCGCCACGACCGGATTGTACTCGGTGATGAGGCCGAAATGTGCATAAGGAGCGAGCTTCCAACGGCGGGACGGACGGTAACCGCCAAGCAGATCAGCCACGCTCAGCAGCAGGTCCGAATGGAAATAGGCCAACCCGGCCGTCCACTCCGCTTCGGTCAGGGACAGGCCCTGGAGCGCCAGTTTCAGGCCCACCGAAGGCGTAACCCACTTTGTATAGCCCAGTTCGACGGCCGGAGAAGCCCCGAAAGCCCCCATCGAAAGCTGCATGGACCAATTGTTCCAGAATCCGCCATGCAGGAACGGCGGCGCAGGCGGAAGCGGTGCCCGGGGCTTTCGCGGCTCCCGCGGCCTGGGTTTCCAGCGGCTCCAGTCAGGTCGCCCGATCGCAATGGACGTACCGACGAGGGCCGTGCCGGCTATGACGTAATCATTCGCCGCCACATCGCCCGCCGTGCCGACCTGCAGCAGGAAACCCCTCAGGTCCATCTCCAGGCGCAGGCGGCGGAAGAGCTGATAATCCAGCATCAGACCCGCTCCGCCGGCATAATGACGGCTCATATGATCCCGCCGCTGAAGCCCCCACGAGGAGAAAAAGCCCATATGGACATACGGCCCCAGATGCCAGCGGGAAATGGCATAGGGCAGCCAGTTCCAAAGCACGTCGCCGTGGATATAGGTAAAGCCGAAGCGTTCGACCAGCAGCGAGCCGTCGGGCCGCGTCTCCACGGAATGGGCCGGTTCGATGCCACGGCCGGCGAACTCATAGCCCTGCCAGCCGGCCCGGAGGGCGAATTGCGGGGAGAACCAGCGCCCCAGGGTAACATCCGCCGCCGGTGCCGTCGCGCCCTTGAAATCGTGGAGGGTACCGATGGTGTTGACGCCCCCCTTGAGCGAAAGGAACCAGTTATCCCCGAACGGGTTATGCAGCGCACCCCCGCGGCGGTAATTCCGCCAGCCGGTCTCGCCGGGATAATAGGTCAGGCCGCCCGTTAGCGAGAGTCCGAAGGGATAGCCCGATGCCCTGTCGAGCGAGAAGATCACCGGATACAGGGCAGCCCGTGCATCGAGGGTTGCAGCGAGCCGGGGCGTGATCGCCCAGTCGAAGGAGATGCCCGCGCCGGAAGCGAATTCAAGCTCCCGGTGCCGGCCGCCGCCATAGCTGTCGATGACGCCGAAATGAAGGTAGGGCGATACCCCCAGGGGGCCGTCAGAAAAGTGAAGAAAGACATCCCCGTGGAGGTAGACGAAATGGACTCTCTCCTTGAAGAGATTCTTGCCGTCATGGACGCCGGCATCGGCGAAGTCCCTGTAGCGGGGCGCACTCCCCCACATCGACAGATCTCCGCCCTGAAGGCCCAGGCGGGCTCCTCCGTAGGGAGAAAAAGCCTTCCCGAGAACAAAGTCATACCCCGGAGCCAGCCGTCCAGATCCAACCCCGGACGTCGGGGTGAAACGGTTGATGCCGACACTCCCCCGCAGCGACCAGTTGGACAGGAAGGGATTGACCGTCAAGGAGTCCGGGGTCTGTGCCGAGAGGGCGGCCGGGAAGAACCATCCTCCCAGCAGCAGCGTAAGCACCCATCCCAGAACCCTTTTCATCCTCGTCAGAAATCCAGTTGTATGTCATCGTCGTCCCGCCGGTTCAGGCCGTAGGTGCGGACCAGCGCCGAAATCTCCGGATCGAGGTTGCCCCGCGTCACGAAGGAAGGATCCTGCTGGCATGCGGTCCAGTAATCCTGCACGGCACCCTCGATATCGCCCGTCCGGGATTTGAGCAGCGCCAGCAGATAGTAGATCTCCGGCGTCCGGGGCTGGACCTTCTCCAGGATCTGCAGGGCGCTGTAGTTACGGTCCATCGCGAGCAGGGCGACCGCCGTATTGTAGTCCTCATACGGGCCGAGCAGGTCCATCGCCTTTTCGTAGTCGCGGTCACGCAGCGCCTGCACCCCCTCGGCATAGATTTCGTCCAGCTGGGTCGTCTCGACCGTATCCTTGACCATTCCTTTCCGGTGGAGATGGAAATCGAAATTGACCACCCTGAGGCGCGGATAGAGGCTGTCCCGCACATAGGGGAAATAGGGCTCCCGACGGAGCGAGAGTTCCCGCCGGTCGAGGTCCCGGATCTCCCGGAGACGGGCATAGCGCTCGCGGTCTGACGCCGTAAAGACCGTATCGGAAGCTACGATCCGGTCCAGCCCCTCCCAGTTCTCGCCCCGCGAGCGGGAACGGATCGGAATCCGGGCCACCTCCCCGGTATGGACCTTCCCCTCGAGATCGACCGAGAAGCCCTGCTCCATCGCCAGGGAATCCCGCAGCTGCTCCATGAAGCGGTCGAAATAAGCCGAGACCGTCCCGGAGCGCCGGAGAGACAGATCCGCATTCTTTTTCCATTCGCCGTCCGGAGAGGCAAAGGCCGTGACGACGACGCTGTCCAGGTCGAAGGCGTCGTTATTCAGCAGGTGCCGCAGGTGGTATTCGATGCGCCCGATTTCGGCCGCATTGCCGGAGAGTTCCGGATCCAGGCGGTCCTTGCCGATCGGGAAGACCAGGCGGCAGGAGGCATTCGCCTCGGCACGGCGGTAGATGATCTGCTTCTTGTAGCGCACGATATCCCGGGTGAAGCCCGAAAGGGTGCTGATATAGAAGGTCAGCGAATCCGTCGACGGAATCGTGTAGAGACGTTTCTGCTGGCGGGCAATCTCGCCGGAAAGGACGAGATTGACCTTTTTGAGGTTCGGACGCGTCTTGATGCTCTGGACGTAGGTATAGTGGATCATCTCGAAGGGGGCCGAGACGACACTGTCCATCTTGACGCCCTCGTCCCTGATCGGCACCTTCACCCAGCGGGCGAAACGCTCCGGCAGGGCGTCGATGCGGCGCTGTTCCCGCCGTTTGCGGCCAAAGCGCGTATAATGGTCGACGGCTTCCCGGACACCGACTTCCGTCCATGTCGAAGGATCCTCGTCCTCAAGGGCGCCGTAGCGGCCCAGGAAACGCTTCAGCATAACGCTGCGGACAAAGAAGGCGGAGTCGGTCTTCAGGCCGCCCTCGTAGCGCTCGTAGCGGCGATAGCCCCGCTCCTGGATACGCCGGAATCCGTCGCCGGTAAGAATGACCGGATCGAGGCGCATCGTATCGCCGAGGATATACAGGTCCGGATACAGGGTCATCTCCCACTGCGGGTCGAGCATCTCCGGCGGCACCAGGATCTCGAACTCGAGATCGATCCGTCCGCCCCGCTCCGCCTTGCTGCGGAAACGGGCGGTCACGACGGCCGCATCCAGCTCCTCCGTCGCCACCATTTCTCCCGTTTCCTCGTCCCGGATGGCCTTTAGAAGAAGAACCTCCTGGCCTGCCTCATCCCGGACGACGATGGTCTCGGAATGGGCCTTTCCTTTGGAGGTATCCAGCTGATAGGCAGGAAGTTCCGGCAGCTCGGTCCGCACCGTATAAAGGGGCAGCGACGCGACCTTCCGACGCATGGCACAGGCTGCTGCCACAGACAGCAGAAGCGTCAGTGCCAGCAGGCGCCAAAGCGGCGAACGGGAGACGGGTCCGGACTTACACATTGCAATGCTTTGGGTATAATTTACAAATATACCCAAAAAAAGGCGGTTCCCAAAAAAGGGACCGCCTTGAAGCATTCGGATATTGCCGGATTATGCCTGAGGCCCCTGAGGACCCTGCTGAGGGCCGCCGGCAGCCTGACCGGCCTGATACATCTTGGAGAAAGCGGCGTTGAGCGCCTCGCTGTAGCGGTCGATGTCCGGGATGTTCTGGGCCTTGACCGCCTCCTTGAGCAGATTGACGTTGCTTTCGACCTCGCCCTTGATGTCGGCAGGCACCTTGTCGCCGTTCTCACGCAGGAACTTTTCAGCCTGGAAGCAGAGACCGTCGGCATTGTTGATCTTGTCGATGCGCTCCTTCTCGGCCTGGTCGGCAGCCTCGTTGGCCTTGGCCTCGTCCCGCATACGCTTGATTTCCTCGTCGGAAAGACCGGAAGAGGCCTCGATGCGGATGTGCTGCTCCTTGCCCGTCGCCTTGTCCATGGCGGAGACGTTCAGGATACCGTTGGCATCGATGTCGAAGGTGACTTCGATCTGAGGGATGCCACGCGGGGCCGGAGCGATGCCGTCGAGATGGAATACGCCGATCTCCTTGTTGTCCTTGGCCATCGGACGCTCGCCCTGGAGGACCCGGATCTCGACGGAAGGCTGGTTGTCGGCCGCCGTGGAGAAGACCTGGGACTTCTTGGCCGGGATGGTCGTGTTCGCGTCGATGAGCTTGGTCATCACGCCGCCAAGGGTCTCGATACCGAGCGAAAGCGGAGTCACGTCGAGAAGGAGGACATCCTTGACATCGCCTGCGAGAACACCGCCCTGGATGGAGGCGCCGATAGCGACCACCTCGTCCGGATTCACGCTCTTGTTCGGCTCCTTGCCGAAGAAGTCCTTGACGAGCTGCTGGACATACGGGATACGGGTCGAACCGCCGACGAGGAGGACCTCGTCAATGTCGGAAGGATTGAGGTGCGCATCCGCGAGGGCCTTGCGGCAAGGCTCGATCGAGCGGTGGAAGAGGGCGTCGGAGAGCTGCTCGAACTTCGCGCGCGTCAGCGTCTTGACGAGGTGCTTCGGAATACCGTCGACAGGCATGATGTACGGGAGGTTGATCTCCGTGGAGGTCTGGTTCGAAAGCTCGATCTTGGCCTTCTCTGCCGCCTCTTTGAGCCGCTGGAGTGCCATCGGATCCTTCTTCAGGTCAATGCCGCCGTTCTCGGAAGCGAACTCGCCGGCGAGCCAGTCGATGATGACCTGATCGAAGTCGTCACCGCCGAGATGGGTGTCGCCGTTGGTCGAGAGCACCTCAAAAACGCCGTCACCAAGCTGGAGGATAGAGATATCGAAGGTACCGCCGCCGAGGTCAAAGACCGCGACTTTCATGTCCTTTTCCTTCTTGTCGAGACCGTAGGCAAGGGCTGCCGCCGTCGGCTCGTTGATGATACGCTTCACATCCAGACCCGCGATCCGGCCTGCCTCCTTGGTGGCCTGGCGCTGCGAGTCGGAGAAGTAAGCGGGCACCGTGATGACCGCCTCGGTCACCTCCTGACGGAGATAGTCCTCGGCCGTCTTTTTCATCTTCTGGAGAATCATCGCGGAGATTTCCTGCGGCGTGTAGAGCTTGCCGCTGATATCCACGCGGGGAGTATTGTTGTCGCCGCGGACGACCTTGTAAGGCATTCTTGCGACTTCCGCCCCGACCTGGTCATAGGTCTCGCCCATGAAACGCTTGATCGAGAAGACGGTGTTGTTTGGATTGGTGATGGCCTGCCGCTTGGCAGGATTACCGATTTTGCGCTCACCACCATCGGTGAACGCTACGACGGAAGGCGTCGTGCGCTGGCCTTCGTTGTTGATGATGACGGTCGGCTGATTGCCTTCCATGACGGCGACGCAGGAGTTGGTCGTGCCGAGGTCAATGCCAATGATTTTTCCCATGATATTGTGTTTTTATTTGTTCAACTATTATTCTGCCGTCCCGCTCCCGGGGCGACGTCCCGGGATTCATCGAACTTCGTGCCACCTGCGGTTTTCTGCCAAATTGTCACTATCTTTGCCAAAAATATGACAGACACCATGGTTTACAGACAGCTCGGCGAGGCGGAATATGCCGACATCGCGGCCCGCATCCTGTATGAGGACAACCACCTGCTCGTTTTCAACAAACGGGTCGGGGAGATCGCCCAGGGCGACAAAACCGGTGACGAGCCCCTCTCCGAGACGCTCAAGGCCTTCATCGCGCAAAGGGACGCGAAGCCCGGCCAGGTCTTTCTCGGCGTCCCCCACCGGATCGACCGTCCGGTCTGCGGCATCATCCTTCTCGCCAAGACGAGCAAGGCCCTCGAACGGCTCAGCGCCATGTTCCGGGACGGCGATGTCCACAAAACCTACTGGGCCCTGTGCTGCGGAGCTCCCCCTCAGAAGGAGGCGGTCCTCGAGGACTGGCTCGTCCGCAACGAGAAGCAGAACAAATCCTACGTGACGGCCCGCGAGGGCGGAGCGGCCAAACTCTCCCGCCTTCGCTACCGCCATTTGATGGACACGGACCGTTACCACCTTCTCGAGGTTGAGCTATACACCGGGCGGCACCACCAGATCCGCTGTCAGCTCGCCCATATCGGCTGCCCGATCAAGGGAGACCTCAAATACGGAGCGCCCCGCTCCAATCCGGATGGCGGCATCTGCCTCCAGGCCCACGAAATCCGCTTTGTCCATCCTGTCAAAAAGCAAGAATTTCATCTTTCCATCCCGGCACCGGAGTCCTGGAAGGGTATTCCGGCCACTCTGGCATAGCCTCGCCTTCCTGGATCCGCGCGAAGTATTCTCCCGGCGTATACCCCGTCTCCGCCTTGAAAGCGGCGGTATAGGTAACCGTCGAATGGAATCCGCACATATCCGACAGCATATGGACCCTCAGCATCGGATTCGTCTTGTACAGGGCCACGGAGTACCGGACCCGGAAAAAGTTGATGAAGGACGGGTAGGTGCGTCCCGTCATCGCGTTGATGGTCCTGGAAACATACAGCGTATTGGTTCCCAGCTGGCGGGACAGTTCGGCCATGGAGAAATCGGGCAGCAGATACGACTTCCCGCGGGTGACACAGTCCACGATTCTGCGATAGAACGCGAGCCCCGCATCCAGCTCGAAACGGTTCTTCCGCGCCCGGGCTTCGTCGACACGGATCCGTGACAGCATCTTCCTGAGGGCCTTCCCGCGGAACTGGAAGGGAGGACGGCGATAGAAAAGGGCCCTCACACGCTGACAATACAGAGCCAGGGCGACGGGCAGCGAGACCGTCATCCAGAGCAGGAGCACACCCGGATGCCGGCCCAGCGGGGAATAACCGAGCACCAGGCCGACGGTAGTAAAAAGCGTCATGAAAGAAAAAAGGTAACTCCGGCTTATGTCCTGGGTATAAATCTGGAGAATGCGCAGCCGCCGGGCGTACAGGAGGGTATGGCAGCGATGCAGGTAGGGGGCCATCTGCAGCCACATCAGATAGCCGTACAGAAAGGCGGCATGGAGCGCGCAGGACAGATTTCGAACCAGCTCCGGAAAAAGGAAGCCAAGAAGACACTCCACAGTTATCAAAACGCATAAGATGATCAGCCCGCGGGGCAGTTTATTCCGCGCACCGGGCAGCGGATAAAGCAGCATCATGGCGAGAAGGACATCGCTGGTCATCATACATCCGTGATGCAGCACCGCATCGGTAAGGAGGACGACGGCCAGAACATAAAGCGAGAGGATAAAGAGTGTTTTTACTTTCATAACACGTGGTTTTTTTGTTTGAATGTTGTGGATAAATATACAAAAGGGCCCCAGCAAAAACGCCGTTTTGCTGGGGCCTTACGTCAGTTATTTATGTTTCTTAACGGTTTTTTAGCCTTTCTTAACTATGCATGGCTACTTTTTTGGCGTTTTCAACTCACCAAAACCGTTCCCGTAAACGCCGGAAACGGAGGAAACGGACAGGAAAGCATGCGGATCCAGGGTCTTGATATAGCGGAGCAGGAGGTTGAGATCGGCCTTCCGCGTAATCACCAGAAGCACCTTCGTCGGCTCCTTCGTATACCATCCCATGCCGTCGAGAACCGTGACGCCGCGGTGCATTTCCCGGGTCACGGCATCGGCGATCTCATCGGCCTTTTTCGATAGGATAAACAGCTGGACACTTTGTTTGGATCCGGACAGATACATATCCACCACGGACCCCACGATGGTCACGAGCACCATACCGAAGACGATGTTGAGCACCTTGTCCGGCCACCCCATCAGGCTGCCGTCCGCGAGATAGGACGGGACGAGCAGGGAGGAACCGATGATGATCACATCCAGGACGAGGATGACCTTGCCGGGAGAAGTATTGCGGAACTTGGTATATATCAGCGCGATGATATCCGTCCCTCCGGTACTTCCGCCCTGGGAGATGGACATCCCGATACCTATGCCGGCCATGAGGCCGCCGATGATGACAGCAATCAGTTTCTCGCCGGTAATCTGGTCGGCGAACTGCTGGATGCCGGGGATGGCGCCTACGAAGCGGAAACACAGGGTGGTCAGGATGATGGCATAAATCGTCTTGGCCCCGAACCCCTTCCCCAGAATGAAGAAGGATGCGATAAGGAGCAGGACGTTGAGGATGAAATAGGTATAACTCACCGGGAAACCGGTCGCATACTCGAGAATGACGCCGATACCGGTCACGCCGCCGCCGACCAGATTCTTCGGCATAAGGAAAAAGGTCCAGCTCCCGGTGTAGATCAGTACGCCGAGAGTGATCAGCAAATACTCCTTGAAGGCCGACCAGGTAGACTGCTTGAGGATACTGGGTGCACGCATGGCGTTTACTTGATGACGACGTTGACGATGCGTCCGGGAACGACGATGATCTTGTTGATGGACTGGTCGCCGACATACCGGGCCGTCTGGGCATTGGAGCGGACCGCCGCTTCGATGTCCTCGCGGGAAGCATCAGCCGGGAAGTCGAGCATGAAGCGGGTCTTCCCGTTGAACGAGACTGGATAGGTCACGGAATTCTCGACCGTCAGCTCCTCCCTGTACTCCGGGAAAGCGGCATAGGAGATGGAATCCTCGTGGCCCAGCTGGTGCCAGAGTTCCTCGGAAATGTGCGGGGCGAAGGGCGACAGCAGGATCAGCAGCGGCTCGAGGACAGCCCGTTTCGAACAGCCCTGGAGATCGTTCAGCGCTATCATGAAGGCCGAGACGGTCGTGTTGAACGAGAAGTTCTCGATATCTTCCTGCTCCTTGCCGATGAGCTTGTGGAGCGCCTTGAGCTCGGCGGGCGTCGGAGCCTCGTCGGTCACGAGCCAGCGGTCGCGGTCCCAGAACAGGCGCCAGAACTTCTTGAGGAAGCGGTTGACGCCGTCGATGCCGTCCGTCGACCAGGGCTTGGCCTGCTCGATCGGGCCGAGGAACATCTCATAGAGGCGGAGCGTATCGGCGCCATATCGGTTGCAGACGTCGTCGGGATTGACGACATTGTACATCGACTTGGACATCTTCTCGATGGCCCAGCCGCAGACATATTCACCATCCTCCAGCACGAATTCGGCATCCTTGTAGTCGGGCCGCCAGGCGCGGAAGGCCTCGATGTCGAGCCGGTCATTGCGGACAATGTTGACATCGACATGGACCGGAATCGTCTCGTACTGATCCTTGAGGCCGGCGGAGACGAATTTGTTGGTGCCGGGAATCAGGTAGACGAAGTTCGAGCGGCCCTGGATCATGCCCTGGTTGATCAGCTTCTTGAACGGCTCATCCTCGCAGACATAGCCGAGGTCGAAGAGGAACTTGTTCCAGAAGCGGCTGTAGATCAGGTGTCCCGTCGCATGCTCGGTGCCGCCGAGATAGAGGTCGACACTGCGCCAGTACTCGTCCGCCTCCTTCGAGACGAGAGCCTTGTCGTTGTGCGGATCCATATAGCGGAGATAGTAGGCGCTCGATCCGGCAAAACCCGGCATCGTGGAGGTCTCGAGCGGAGCGCCCTCGTAGGTCCAGTTCTTTGCCCTGGCGAGCGGCGGCTCCCCTGCCTCGGTCGGCTTGTACTGGTCGACCTCGGGAAGGGTCAACGGCAGCGACTCGAGCGGCAGCGGCGTCGCGATTCCATCCTTGAAACAAATCGGGAAAGGCTCGCCCCAGTAGCGCTGGCGGGAGAAAATGGCATCGCGGATACGATAATTGATCTTCCTGTGACCCAGGCCGTGGGCCTCCACATAGTCGATGGCGGCGGGGATGGCCTCCTTGACGTCCATCCCGTTGAGGAAGCCGGAATTGATCATCTTCCCTTCCTTGGCATCGAAACTCTCTTCGGAGACATCCGCGCCCTCGATCAGCGGGATGATCGGGAGGTCGAATTTCTTCGCAAAGGCATAGTCGCGGCTGTCGTGGGCCGGGACGGCCATGATGGCGCCGGTACCATAGCCCGCGAGGACATACTCGGAGATCCAGACCGGCACCTTGTCGCCGGTGAGCGGATTGGTGGCCCAGGCGCCGGAGAATACGCCCGTTACCGCCTTGCCTGCGATCCTTTCGCGCTCGGTCTTCTTCTTGACCTGCTCCAGATAGGCCTCCACGGCCTCTTTCTGCGCAGCGGAAGTCAGCTTCTCCACCCAGTCACTTTCCGGGGCCAGCACCATGAAGGTCACGCCAAAGACCGTGTCGGCCCGCGTCGTGAAGATGGTCACATCGTGCCTGACACCGTCGCACTCGACCGGGAATACCATTTCGGCACCCTGGCTGCGGCCGATCCAATTGCGCTGCATCTCCTTGAGCGAGTCGGTCCAGTCGAGAGAGTCGAGCCCCTCGAGAAGCCGTCCGGCATAGGCGCTGACACGAAGCTGCCACTGGGTCATCTTCTTCTGGATGACGGGGTGGCCGCCGCGCTCGGAGAATCCGTCCTTTACCTCGTCGTTGGCAAGCACCGTCCCGAGGGCCGGGCACCAGTTGACCGTAGATTCGCCCTGATAGGCGATGCGGTAGTGCATCAGGACGTCGGCTTTCTCCTTGGCAGAGAAGGATTTCCACTCCTCAGCCGAGAAGACGGGGGCGTCGTTGTTCGCCGCATCCACCGCCGCGGAGCCGCCTTTCGCGAAAGCCGCTTCGAGCTCGGCTATCGGGCGCGCCTTCTGCTGAGCGTTGTCGTACCAGCAGCCAAACATCTGGAGGAAGGCCCACTGCGTCCATTTGTAATAATCCGGATCGCAGGTGCGGAATTCTCGGTCCCAGTCGTAGGAAAAGCCGATCCGGTCGAGCTGCTCCCGGTAGCGGGCCACATTCTCGCGCGTGGTCTTCTCCGGATGCTTTCCGGTCTGGATGGCATACTGCTCGGCAGGGAGACCGAAAGCGTCGTAGCCCATCGGATGGAGGACGTTAAAGCCCTTCAGGCGCTTGTAGCGGGAGAAAATGTCGCTGGCGATGTAACCCAGCGGATGGCCAACATGAAGTCCCGCACCGCTCGGATACGGGAACATGTCCAGCACATAGTATTTCGGTTTGTCGGAAGCGGTCTCGGCCTTGAACGTCTTGTGTTCGGCCCACCACTGCTGCCATTTCTTCTCGATTTCGATAAAATTGTAGTCCATATATTTGATGATCTCTATTTTTTCTTTCTTTCCAGACGGAACTCGACCGTGACGGAGAGCTCGGTGCGCACCTTCTTCCCGCCTTTTCGGCCCGGTTTCCAGGACGGCGATGCGGCGATAACCCGGACGGCCTCGGCATCCAGCCGCTCGTCAACGCCACGCCTCACCCTGACGTCCGTGACTTTCCCCTTCTCATCGATGACAAAATCGACGACGACATTGCCCTGGACACCTTCAGAGACCGCATCGGAAGGATAGCGGAGGTACTGATATACCCATTTTTTCATAAAGGTATCGGGCGTAGCGCTGCCGAGGAAGGTCGGACGGGCGTCGCAGTCGAAATAGGACACGGTGCCGGGATCGCGGGGCTTTTTGGAAGAGGCCTCCGACGAAGGACGGAACAGCGGCCGGGGACCTGTCACGAGGGCCATCGTATAGGAATAGATATATTCCAGCTCGCGTTCCATCCATCCGTAATCGAGGATCGACGGAACGTCCCGCCAGGTATTGTATTCGGGGTAGGAGCCCGTCGTAAAGAGGATCGAAGGGATCTTCGCCGCATAGAAACTGCGGTGGTCTGACGGATAAGGCTCGGCAGCGACGATTTCGGGGAAAACCGGCTGGAGCGAGCCCCTCAGCGAAGCGGCGATCGTGTTCATGTCGGTATTCGAACTGGTAAAGCCGTAAAAGCCGGAAAAACCCGTTCCCAGCATATCGAGACATACCATCGCATCGATCGAGGCGGCATCCTTTTCAAAACTGCGGTTGAGGAAATACCAGGAGCCGGCATTCCCGATCGTAGAGGCGCCGAAAGCGACGAATATCACCGAACGGGAGCAGGCGACCGCGTGGGTTGCAATCAGGCGCGAGAGCTCCAGCATCACGGCGAGGCCCGACGCATTGCCGTTGGCCCCTGCAAAAACCTTCGTCTCCGTCTCTCCGTCCCGGACGAGCAGAGAGGTACCGAGATTGTCGAGCCGGGCGCCGACGACGACATATCTTTCGCGCAGCTCGGGATCGCATCCCGGGACAAAACCCACGACATTGCGGGAAGTCAGCGTATCCCCTTCCGGACGTTTCACTCCGAAAGGCTCTCCGTCATGCCCCGAGACCACCTCGACGCCATAGGACTCCAGGATACGGGTCACATAGACTGCAGCCGCGCGCTCCCCTTCCGAGCCCGGTGCCCGGCCCTCCAGCTCCGGAGAGGCCAGATATCCAACGTGCGACTTGAGGGCGGAGACCGTTTCGCTGTCGTAGAGGTCCTCATATCCCCCGCGGGCATACTGCGCATCAAGAGGCATCCCCGTCCACGCGAGAAGGCCTCCCACCAAAAGAGATATGCAAGTCAACCTATTCATTGACAAGTATCCAGGCATCCTCCGGACAGAGCTTTCTGCCGAGCAGCTCCTTCAGCAAAGATAATGCCTCCGCGATATGGTCGGTAGCTCCGGCTCCGATGGCATGGAAGCCATTGTAGAAGCTGATGATTTCGCTGTCGTAGCCGGCGTCCTGAAGGGACTGCTGCTTCTTGACCGCATTGGCCCGCTCGCGGTAGGATCCGGTGATGACATAATACTTCTTATCCAGCGTCGTGAGGTACAGGCCCTTGAGCTGGGCGGGAGAAAGCCGCATCACCCGGCGTTCCTGAAGCTCCTGCTCCGCGGTCAGGGAATCGCGCACATAGCGCTCCCTGGCGGCCAGGGAGTCGGCCCGGCGCTGCTCCAGGGCAAGAAGACGCGCCGTCTCCTCGGCCCGGAGACGCGATGCAGTCTCAAGGCTGTCGCGCTTCCGCTCGATATCTCCGGAAAGCGGCCGTCCGGCCAGCCCGCGGAAAAAGTCGCAGCCACTCAGAAGGAGCGCGGCTGCAGCCGCAAGGGCGGCCCATCTTGCTAGAGTTCTTCTCATAAGCGCAAATTTAACGATTTCTCGGTGCGGGACAAAATAAAAATGGGTATAGACCGAAACATTTATTATATTTGCGTTGATGAAAACGCTGCACCATCTCCTCCCCTCGGCCCTCCTGTGCGGCCTTGCCCTTTTCGCTGCCGGCTGTCTCCGGACAGCGAGCGGCTCTTCGGCCTGTCAGGAGCCGCCGCGGCCGGATACCCTATCCGTCTATATCGTCGGCGACATCATGTGCCATGGGGCCATGCTCAAAAGCGCCCACGCGGAATATCTCAAGCAGGATCCTTCCGCCCTGCGCGATGACCCCTGCGCCTACGACTGGAGCGACTTTCTGGCGCCCCTCCACGAAAGGATCGCCGGGGCCGACCTTGCCATCGGCAATGTCGAATTCCCCTTCGGCGGCCCGCCCTACACCGGTTATCCGGTCTTTTCCGGGCCCGAGTCCTACCGAGACTACCTGACCGACGAGGCCGGTTTCGACGTCCTGCTGGCCGCCAACAACCACATTCTCGACAAGGGGAAGGAAGGCCTGGAGCGGACGCTGGAGTCCTACCGCGAGATGGAAGCCGCCGGCAAGGGACGCTTTACCGGCATTTCCGGCGACATGGAGGAGCATCTCTCCCACGATCCGCTGACGGTCGAAGTCAGCGGCGTCCGCATCTCCCTCGTCAATTTCACCTACGGCACCAACTCGGGCGCCGCCGGAGCCTGGCCCCGGGTCAACCGCATGAGCAGCAAGGCCATATCCGAATCGATCACCCGCGCCCGGGAACGCGACAGCGCCGACGTCATCATCGTCCTGCCGCACTGGGGCATCGAATATGACCGCCACCATGACGCCGACCAGTCCGCCCTCACCGAAATGATGATCGGGCTCGGCGCAGACGCCATCGTCGGGTCCCATCCCCACCGCGTCCAGGACATGGAAATCCGCCACGTCCCCGTCGACACCACGGGCGCCACCCGCACCGTCCCCATCTTCTATTCGCTCGGCAATGCCGTCTCCAACCAGAATGACCCGGAAGGGCGTCTGGAGCTGGCGGTGACCCTCCTGATCGAGCGCTCCCCGGACGGCACGGTCCGGATGCTCGAGCCCCGCTGGGAGTATCTCTGGTGTACGAAAGCGGGCATGATCCTGGACGGATACGCCGTCATCCCGGTCCTGGAATACCTCGACCACCCCGAAGCATGGAAAAACGTTCCAGAGGATTACGACCTGATGGTCAAGACCCACAAGGGCGTCAAGGCGACCAGCCGCATCGATGACTGGAAACCCGCCGAAGAGACAGAAAAACCCAATGAAGAAAACCCTCAAACTGGAAGCCATTGATCCCGTAGACCTCTACGGGCCGGCCAACCGCAACCTCAACGCCTTCTGCAAGCATTTCCCCTCGCTCAAAGTCGTCGCAAGAGGCTCTGACATCATTCTCGAAGGGACGGAAGCAGACATCGATACCTTCTCGGCCAAACTCGCCGGTCTCATCGAGAAACGGCATCGCAAGATGAATCTCACGCCCTACGACATCGAGGACCTCTTCGAGGACGAGACGCCCGTCGACCGTTTCCACCACGACGGAAATGCGGTGATCGTCTATAACACCGAAGGGAAACCCATCCAGGCACGGAACAAGACGCAGGAGAGCTTCGTGAAGGCTTATTTCGAGAACGACCTCGTCTTCGCCGTCGGTCCGGCCGGCACGGGCAAGACCTATATCGCCATCGCCCTGGCCGTCCGTGCCCTCAAGAACCGCGAGGTGCGCCGGATCATCCTCACCCGCCCCGCCGTCGAGGCCGGCGAGCGCCTCGGCTTCCTGCCGGGCGACCTCAAGGACAAGCTCGATCCCTACCTCCAGCCGCTTTACGACGCGCTCGAGGATATGATTCCGTCGAAAAAGCTTCAGGAGTTCCTCTCGGAGGGGACCATCCAGATCGCTCCCCTCGCCTATATGCGCGGCCGCACGCTTGACCGGGCCTGCGTCATCCTGGACGAAGCCCAGAACACGAACCTCGGCCAGCTCAAGATGTTCCTCACCCGCATGGGCTCCAGCGCCAAATTCATCGTCACCGGTGACGCCACCCAGATCGACCTCCCCCGCCGGGAGGATTCCGGCCTGGTCCGGGGCATCCGCCTGCTCGATGGCATCAAGGGCATCGGCACCATCTATTTCACAAAAGACGACATCGTCCGACACCCTCTCGTCACGCGGATTGTCCGCGCCTTTGACGACGCCGAATAATACGAAAAGCGGTCCGGAATTCCGGGCCGCTTTCTATATAAGAGGGATTCCTGAGACTAGTTGGAGTTCTCGTCGACGTACTGCTTGTAGGCGGCCGAACGGGCATCGTAGTCGTTCGTGGAGTTGCCGAGCTGATAGTAAACGCGGCGGAGAACATCGGCGCAGGCGACCTTGTACTGGACGTCGGTAGCCCTCTCGAAGCAGATCTCCATCGGCTCGATCACCTTGGCAAGGGCTGCGTCGCGATCGTGGCAAAGGGCCTCATACTGGGCCTGGGGAGCGGTCAGCGGGAGGTTGTCAATCTCGACCTGGAGATCAACGCCGCGGTCGTACCACATCTTGCCCTTGGCATAGTAGCCATAGAGGTAATTCGGATCCTTCGCGATGGCATCGTCGAAGGCGACGACAGCCTCGTCATAGCGCTTCATCTCGGCAAGGATGTTGCCCTCGACCGCATAGATGGAAGCATTGTTCGGATCATTTTCCTTGGCCTTGGCAAGGAGCAGGAGGACGTAGTTCGGATCCTCGCCAGCACCCTCGGCATAGTTGATCAGTCCGATCAGGATGCTCTGGTTCTCCGGATACTTGGCAAAACCTTCCTCGAGGACCTGCTTCTGGGCGGCGCTGTCACCCAGGGCGGCGTAGATGTCACCGAGTTTGGCGTGGATCTCACCCTTGGCGTCGTAACCGGCGGCCATGCTCTTGACATAGATGTCACGGGCACGTTCGATATCCTTCATCATCAGGGCGGTCAGGCCGGAATTGTAGAGGGCATCGAAGTCAGGCTCGCGGCCGGGGATCGCGATGGAAGCCTCGTAGGCGCGTTCGAACTCGATGGAAGACTGGGCGTTATTGCCGAGCGTGTACCATGAGCCACCGGACTGATTGAGGAGACTGAGCACCTTTTCCATCCGCTCATTGACGTCCTTTTCCTTCTTCGGATCCAGCTCGAGCGCCTTGGCGAACGCATAGGCGGCCTGGAGCAGACCGTCAGGATAGGCATAATCCGTCGGCTCGACTGCGGCGATGACGCTGTTCTGATAGTAGATATTGACCGTCTGGTAGACGATCTTCACGGAAGGGACGCCTTCGAGCGTGACCTGTTCCTGGCTGAGGGGCTTGGCCTGAATCATCAGGGAAGCGGACATTTCATCCTGACCACACTGCAGACCACCCGTCGCATCGTTGAAAGCCTTGAGGTAGGCGTCGCCGAGCTTCATCCAGGTAGCGGCCTTGGTGGCCTTCTTCGGATCGTTAGCATTAGCCTTGGCTGCTTCTACTACCTTCTTCTGGTCGGCAGAAGGCTTGAGCTGTGCATTAGCAAGGGGCACCATCATCAGGAGCGCGCTTGCAACAAGGAGAAACTTTTTCATTTCTTACAGTATTAGTGTTAATATTTATTCTTCTGCGGGTTGGTTCTCGACCGGAGCGGCAGCGGTGCCTTCTTCTTCGTCATCGCCCTTTGCCACAACGGATACCGCCGCGATGGCGTCGCCTTCCTTGATATTGATCAGGCGGACCCCCTGGGTGGCCCTTCCGGCAACGCGGATCGTCGAGACGGGCATCCGGATCGTCAGGCCGGAGCGGTTGATGATCATCAGGTCATCCCCGTCGGTGACGTTCTTCAGCGCAACGAGCGGGCCGGTCTTGTCCGTGATGTTCAAGGTGCGGACGCCCTTCGCTCCACGCGCCGTCTGGCGGTATTCCTCCGGGTCGGAACGCTTGCCGTATCCGTTCTCGCTGACGGCGAGCACCTGGTGCTGCGCGGCGTCTTCGGCGCCCGGATCCTGGCAGACGATACCAACCACTTCATCTCCTTCATCAACATTGATGCCACGAACGCCGGCGGCGGTCCTTCCGAGCGGACGGGCCTCCCTTTCGTCGAAGCGGACGCAGCGGCCGCCGCGTGCTGCCATCATGATGTTGCAGGAGCCGTTGGTCATCACAGCCTCGAGCAGTTCGTCGCCCTCCTTGATCGTGACGGCATTGACGCCGTTGGTCCTCGGACGGGAGTACGCCTCGAGCGAAGTCTTCTTGAGAATACCGCGCTTGGTGGCCAGAACGATATAATTATTATTGATGAACTGCTCGTCCTTGAGGTCGCGGACGTTGATGTAGGCCTTGACCTTGTCGTCGGGCTCGATCATCAGGATGTTCTGGATGGCGCGGCCCTTGGAGGCACGGGAGCCCTCGGGGATTTCGTAGACCTTGAGCCAGTAGCAGCGTCCCTTCTGGGTAAAGAGAAGGAGGGTCGAGTGCATGTTGGCGATGTAGATATGCTCGATGAAGTCTTCATCGCGCGTGGAGCCGCCCTTGATGCCGACACCGCCGCGGTTCTGGGTGCGGAATTCGGTCAGCGCGGTACGCTTGATGTAGCCGAGGTGGGAGATCGTGATGACGACATCCTCGTCGGCGTAGAAGTCTTCGGGATTGAACTCGTCGGCGGCGAGGGTGATCTCGCTGCGGCGGGCGTCGGCATACTTCGACTTGATCTGCTCGGTTTCGTCCTTGACGATCTGGAGCTGGAGCTCGACGCTGCCGAGAATCTCGTTGCAGCGGGCGATGAAGCGCTCGAGCTCGTCGAACTCTGCCTGGAGCTTCTCCCGCTCGAGACCGGTCAGCTGGCGGAGACGCATCTCCACGATGGCCTGGGCCTGCGCCTCGGAGAATTCGAAGCGGGCCATCAGCTCGGCCTTGGCCTCGTCGACCGTGGCACTGTGGCGGATGATGCGGATAATCTCGTCGATGACGTCGATGGCCTTGAGGAGACCTTCGAGGATATGGGCGCGTTTCTGGGCCTTGTCGAGCTCGAAGCGGGTCCGGCGCACCACCACCTCGTGGCGGAAGTCGATGAAGTTCGCGAGCATTTCCTTGAGACTCAGCGTGCGCGGACGGCCCTTGACGAGGGCGACGTTGTTGATGGAGAAGCTGCTCTGGAGAGGCGTATACTTGAACAGGGTGTTCAGCACGACGTTCGAGTTGACGCCCATCTTGAGGCGGATGACGATGCGGACGCCTTCGCGGGAAGTCTCGTCGTTGATGTAGGAGATGCCGTCGATGCGCTTGTCTTCGACCATCTGGGCGATCTTTTCGATCATCTCCTTCTTGTTGACCATGTAGGGGATCTCGGTGACGACGATGGTCTCGCGGCCCTTGTCGTCGACTTCGATCTCGGTGCGGGAGCGGATCACGACGCGGCCGCGACCGGTCTCGTAGGCATCGCGGATGCCCTGGCGGCCCATGATGATGCCACCGGTCGGGAAGTCGGGACCCTTGATGTACTGCATCAACTCATCGGTCGTAATATCCGGATTGTCAATGTATGCGCAGATGGCGTCGCAGGCTTCGCCAAGGTTGTGCGGAGCCATGTTCGTGGCCATACCGACGGCAATACCGGCAGAGCCGTTGAGAAGCAGGAGCGGGAGCTTGGTCGGAAGGACGGTCGGCTCTTCAATCGTGTCGTCGAAGTTGAGCGTAAAGTCGACGGTGTCCTTGTCGATGTCGGCGAGGACCTCCTCCGTGAGCTTATCCAGCTTGGCCTCGGTGTAACGCATGGCCGCGACGGGGTCGCCGTCCATGGAGCCGAAATTGCCCTGGCCCCAGACCAGCGGATAGCGCTGGTTCCAACTCTGGGCGAGACGCGCCATGGCGTCGTATACGCTGGAGTCGCCGTGCGGGTGGAACTTACCGAGCACCTCGCCGACGATACGGGCGGACTTTTTCGTCTGGCCGTTATAGCTCAGGCCGAGACCGTCCATGCCGAAAAGGACGCGGCGCTGGACCGGCTTGAGGCCGTCACGCACGTCCGGCAGGGCGCGGGAGACGATGACCGACATCGAGTAGTCGATATAGGCCGTCCGCATCTCCTTGTCGATCTCCACCTGTTCGATGGTTCCCGTCGGTTCTACGGGAAGTTCGGGATTCAGATTGCTTTCGTTTTCGTTCATTTTCTTGCTGTATCACACGCGGAAAAAACCGCAATTCTTAAACATGCAAATATAACAAATCGGCTCGACATTTCCAAGTGAATTTGCCCGTAAAGGCCCTTTTTAAGCCCGTATTTCAATTTTACGAAAAAAGCCGCTGCTTTTTTGCATGCGGCTTTTACTGTCATTTTGGAATCAGTGTGTGTCAACGCGCAACCTGAGACGTATTACCCGGCCCGAATCGATTACTTTGTCATAGCGGTAGGGATGATGTACACAATCTTATTCGTATCATCGAATCCCCCGAAATAGCCACTCACGGAAATCTCATCATCGGCAGAATACTGCGTCGGATCCTGGTGGTCATAGGGATAGAATACACGGACGTAATTGACGGAAGGATCAATCCCATGGAAACGCAGATTGTATGCAGCATAGTTCCGCACATCCAGACTGGCATTGATATAACTGGCCGTGATGCTGACATAGGAGAAACCACTGAATAACGGGTCCTCGATGTCGACCGTCTCCAGATCTGTCAGATCCGTTGCCTGAGGATAAGACACGGAATTGCCCCGGGTGAGGATAATACAGGAGGTCATATCCGCCATCTCCGGTAGTCCCCGGAAAGTTTTCTTGACAGCCTGAATCTTGACCCGGTCACCGACAACGGCCTCCAGATACCTTCCATATAAGAAGATATCACCGCTCTCATCGTTGAGCATCAATCCATACATAGTCTTGGCCGTAACCAAAAGCGGCCGGGTCGAGACGGCAGTCCCGTCCGGGAGATCCGATATTTCTGCGATGCTCAGCCCAGGGGTCTCGAAATCTTCGAAAGTGAGATTGCTGACGACGGACAGGATATAAATATTGTTACGCTTCATTTCAAGCGTGCGGGTAGTCGTCTTACTTGCGAATTGTCCTGCCGAGTTCTGAAGAATGAGCGTAAAGCCACCTGCCAGCGTGCAGGGAGGCAAGGTGAAGAAATACTTCGTATCAGGGGTAAAGGGACTCCCCTTGGGATCATACATCAAGATTTCATCACTGCCGCCCTCAGAAGGGATCATCTCGAGAGAAGTAGCCCCCTCCTCATACAGCGTAACCCGGCATCCGCCACTGATTACTTCCCCATTATTGGCCTTGATCGTCATGGAAACGATGTCATCATTCGCAACGGAGATACCGAGATAGGCACAAGCTTTATAGAAAGTCAGAGATTCGTTGTCAGAGAAGGATACAAAGAATTGGGAATCCGGATCAAATCTATTTTCGACTGCCTTTTGAACAGCATTCATCTTCCCGGCAAACCGGCCCTCTGCGAAGATGAAGTTGGAAGCGGGATAGCGGGCCCACAGCCGGTCTCCATAGGAATACTGATTCAATTGACCCGTAAACACAGTCACGGAAGAAGGTTCGGCACTCTCCGAAACGAATGCAGCGCTTTCCCCATTCTGTGAAAAAACAGTGATCCGGTCTCCCGGCGTCCATAACACAGACTTGAAATCTTCCTGCATTGCCACTTTCGTGTCAGGCATATCAAAGCTGGCATTCAAACGAACGGTCTGCGGAAGCGGAGGTCCCGGAGTCACTTGTACCGGACTCATCCGGGAAAGATGGTTGCGCTCGATGGTAACGTATTTGTCTGTACGTTTGACGAAAGTTCCACCTTGATTGTCGCGCACCGTCAGCGTGAAGCCCTGACTGAATGTAGTCGGCGGAATGACGAACCAGAACTCAGTATATGCATCTTCAGTAGCGCCAAGAGAGACTGCTGAAGCGCAGTTGACCCAAATCTCCGTTCCGGCGTCTTCAGCGAGAGCCACGACCGGATCCCCGTCCAGCGGTGCGGTCACAACCGCCTTGCCGGCGAGTTTCTCTCCGTTGTTACCTTTGAGCGAAACCGACGCAACGGAAACGCCGTCGCCATAGAGCTTCACCGCCAGATAACCGCAGAGATTCTTGAACAGCAGGTCATTGCCCTCGGTCGCCGACACCATCGTGTTAGCCCCGCGGCCGAAATTCAGCTCCGCATAGGGCTGCTCCGACGGAAGGGTCAGGCTGATCTCGCAGGAGTTGCTGATCGTCGTCCCTTCGGCATACGGATAGATGGCATAGATGGCCGGCAGGGCATTCCCCGTCACGAAATCTTCGCTCGGAACCTTCTTGAACACACCCGCGTTCGCGCCCGTCTCGCCTTGGAAGGCGTACTGGTTGTTATAGGTGTACTTGTTGAAAATACTGACACGGTCATCGGCATGCCAGAGGACCATCAGGCTCTCGTCGGCATAGACCTTCGTGTCCGAAGGCTGTTCAATGGCAGCGTAAAACTCGGGAGCGTCGCCCGTCTCAGGCTGATCGACAAAGTCGGTTTCCCGGCTCTGGCAGGAACTGAGGGCAAGGCCGAGGAATACGGCCAGGGCACCCCGGAAGAAATGTTTGCTATTCATACTCGGCTAAAGCGTCGACATCCGGTCGAGGGCGAGTTCGACGAGCTTGCGGATGGCGGGCTTGTAGTCCGGGTTGGAGCTCTTGAGATAGCGGTTCGCGATGATGCAGCAGACCGTGGAGGCGTTGTGGCCGAGGTGAGCGGCGAGACCGGCCAGCGGGGAGCTCTCCATCTCGAAGTTCGTGATGCGGTAGTCCTCTCCCCCTTCGCTGAAGCGGAAGCTCTCTACGTCCGAGAGCATGTTCGGCATGGCGAGCGGGATGCGGACGACACGGCCCTGCGGCCCGTAGAAGCCGGGAGCGGAGATGGTGACGCCCTTGAGGGTGACGTCCTTCATCAGGTCGATGATCTTCGGGGAGGCCTTCACGAAATACGGGGAAGGCAGGGTGGGCTCCCAGTGCATATGCTTCTTGAAGGCTTCTTCCACGGCGGGGATCGTCACCTTCTCACGGTTCGCATACCAGTTCATCACGCCGTCGAAGCCGACGCTGATGTGGGCCAGGACATAGCTGCCGAGCGGAATGTCGGCATGCAGGGCGCCGGAAGTGCCGATGCGGAGGATGTTGAGGGCCCGGTGGACGGGCTTGACCTCGCGGGTGGAGAAATCGACATTGGCCAGGGCGTCGAGTTCGGTCATGACGATGTCGATATTGTCGGGGCCGATGCCGTGGGAAAGAGCGGTGATGCGCTTGCCATTGCGCTTGCCCGTGACGGAGACGAATTCGCGGGACTCGTGGCGGAATTCGATATCTTCCAGATACTCGGCTATCATGTCGACCCGGCCGGGATCGCCGACCATGATCACGTTGTCGGCCAGTTCTTCCGGTTTGAGATGGATGTGGAAGACGGAGCCGTCGCCATTGATGATGAGTTCAGATTCGGGGATTCTCATAGGCTTGTATGTGTTATTTCCGTGATTCAAAAAACAAATATAGGTTTTGTTTCGGGAAATTCCTATTTTTGCAGTCGAAAAAACGGAAAAAGACTATGTGGCAAAGGATTCAAACCCTGTATCTTCTGATTGCGGCCGGGCTTCTCGGCGCGATGTGTTTCCTTAACGTCGGGACGGTGACCGAAGGCGGCGAGATCCTGACCATCTCCTACTGGGAGAAAACCGTATACTGGGTGCTGCTGCTCGTTGCCCTGCTGGGGCATCTCGTAGCCTTGAATACATATAAGCTGCTGGTCCTCCAGCTGAGAGTCACCGTCGTGACGGCCCTTGTGACCCTCGGCTTCGGGATAGTCCTTGCCATCGATTATTTCGGACGCCCGGAAGGCATGGTATTCGGCATTTCGACCGTATTCCCCTTCGCCTGCGTGATTCTCGACCTGCTGGCCCTTCGCGGCATCTTCCGCGACCAGATCATCCTCGAGTCAGCCCTGCGTCTTCGCGACCACCATCGCCGCAGCAAGCGCTAGGCTTCCTTCAGCGACACTTCGATATGCTCCTTGTCGGGAGCGAGACCGATCTTCAGCGTGCGGAATTCCCCCTGGGGTTCCGCGCCTTTGTTTTTGCCCTGCAGGATGCGGTCGGAAATGATGAATTCGGAAACCGGATCCTCGATGAGCTTGGTGACGGCCTTCTTGAGCGGGCGGGCGCCGTAGGCCGGATCGTAGCCGGCATCGGCCACCAGACGCTTGGCGGACGGGGTCACCTGGAGGCGGTAACCGGCCTCGGCGGCGCGCCGCTTAAGGTCGCGCAGCTGGATGTCGATGATGCCTTCCAGATTCTCCCGGGTCAGGGAATTGAAGAAGATCTGCTCGTCGACGCGGCCGGTAAACTCCGGCGGGAAGGCCTTCTTGACGGCCTTGGCGACCACGGCCTTGCGGTCGGCCTCGACGTTCTTTCCGGCGGTGGCGAAACCGACGCCGCTACCGTATTCCTCCACTTCGCGTGAGCCGATGTTGGAGGTCATGATGATGATGGTGTTCTTGAAGCTGACAGTACGGCCGTTGCTGTCGGTGAGGCGCCCCTCGTCCATCACCTGAAGGAGCAGGTTGAAGATGTCCGGATGGGCCTTTTCGATCTCGTCGAGCAGCACCACGCAGTAGGGCTTGCGGCGCACGCGTTCGCTCAGCTGGCCGCCCTCCTCGTAACCGACATAGCCCGGAGGCGCACCGATGAGGCGCGACACACTGAATTTTTCCATATATTCGCTCATGTCGATGCGGACCAGGTTCTCCTCGGAATCAAAGAGATAGTCCGCCAGCGAACGGGCGAGCTGAGTCTTTCCGACGCCGGTGGGGCCGAAGAAGAGGAAGGTGCCGATCGGGCGGTTCGGGTCCTTCAGGCCGGCCCGTCCGCGCCGGATGGCCCTGACGACCGTATCGATCGCATCGTCCTGGCCGATGATCTGTTCCTTGAGGATGGTTCCCATCTTGACCAGACGGTTGCCCTCCGACTCGGCGACACGGTTGACCGGAATGCCGGTCATCTTGGAGACGACGGTCGCAATATCTTCCGCAGTGACTTCGTCGGGGCGGCTGCGCTTTTTCGCCAGTGACAGGCGCACCATGGAACCGGCCTCGTCAAAAGCGTCGATGGCCTTGTCGGGAAGGGAGCGGTCCGTCATATAGCGGTCCGTCAGGCGGACGGCGGCCTCCACGGCCTCGTCGGTATATTTCAGATGGTGGAATTCCTCGTAATTGGGTCTCAGGTGGAAGAGGATGTCGATGGACTGGCGCACGTCGGTGGCATCGACGACGATCTTCTGGAAGCGGCGGTCGAGGGCGCCGTCCTTCTCGACGATTTTGGTAAACTCGTCCATCGTAGTGGCGCCGATACACTGGATCTCGCCGCGGGCGAGGGCCGGTTTGAGCATGTTGGCGGCATCGAGGGACCCCTGGGCACCGCCGGCGCCGACGATGGTATGGAACTCGTCGATGAAAAGGATCAGGTCCGGATTCTCGGAGGCCTCCTTGATGATGGCCTTGAGGCGCTTCTCGAAATCGCCGCGGAACTTGGTGCCGGCGACGACGGAGGCGATGTCCAGCGAAATCAGGCGCTTCTTCGCGAGGGCTGCGGAAATGTCGCCGGAAGCGATCCGGAGCGCAATCCCCTCCACGATGGCGGATTTGCCGACACCGGGCTCGCCGATGAGCATGGGGTTATTCTTCTTGCGGCGCCCGAGGATCTCGATGACGCGGCCGATTTCTGCATCGCGGCCGACGACGGGGTCGAGCTTGCCTTCGCGGGCGGCCTTTGTCAGGTCGTAGCCGTATTCCTCGATGTCGAAGCCCTTTTCGGGACCGCCGGAGCCTTTTTTCTCCCCTTCCTCCTCGTCGCCGTCCTGCTCCTTGTTCTCATCAGGCCGGGAGAGCATGCCCTCCTCCTTCATATAGGTCAGCAGACGGCCGTAGTCGATCCCGTGCTGGCGGAGATAGACCTGTCCGTAGCTCTCGGTCATCCGGGTCAGGGCCAGCAGCAGATGCTGGGCACCGGCCTCGGGCGAATGCATACGGGACGCCTCCATTACGGTGATACTGAGCACGTTCTGCGCCTGGCGCGAGAAGGAAATCTTGTCCAGCTCGGAGTACGGGATGGTTTCGTTGGTGAAGATCCGGCTGTCGATGAACTGCTTCATCTCCGCGGTATCCACGCCAAGGCCGCGCATCGCTGCGAAGGCCCGGTTCTCCGCATCCCGGATAATACCGAGAAAGAGGTGATCGGTACCGATGCCGTAGCTGCCGGTCCGCATCGCCTCCTCACGGGCGTAATTGATGATATTGTTGAGCTCTCCTGAGACTTGTAACTGCATATAATACTATTTAGGCAGCAGGGCGATGGTAAGTTTGCCCATCACGCAGAGTTTGCCGTCGACCGAAAGCTTCGCGCTGCAGAAATACAGGCCGGCCTTCTTCTCGTCGAGGGTGCAGGTGATTTCGCAAAGGTCGCCGGGCTTGACCATGTTCTTGAACTTGACCTGGTCGATACCGCGGTAAAGCGTGTTTTTGCCGATCACATCCTCGAGCACGAGCACCGTACAGCTCTGGGCCATGATCTCACAGAGAATCACGCCAGGGACCACGGGATTGCCCGGGAAATGGCCGCGGGTAAAGAATTCGTCCTCGCGGATCCGGTACTGGGCGTGACCGACTCCGTTCTCGTCGAGGTGCATCTCGTCCACCAGGAGCATCGGCTCGCGGTGCGGCAGGTATTTTTTGATCTCTTCCCTATCCATAATGACTGCATTTTAGCCGTCCCAGCGACGGAAAGCGACACAGGCGTTGTGGCCGCCGAAGCCGAGGGAATCGGAGATGGCGAGATTGACCGGGACCTCAGCCGCGACGTTCGGGGTGTAGTTGAGGTCGCATTCCGGGTCCGGGGTATCGAGGTTGATGGTCGGAGGAATGATGCCGTCGCGAAGGGCCAGGATGGCGGCAATCGCTTCAGCGGCACCGGCGGCGCCGAACATATGGCCGGTCATCGACTTGGTCGAGGAGATATGGGCCTTGTAGGCATAGTCCCCGAGGGCAAGTTTGTAGGCGACCGTCTCAGCGATATCGTTGAGGTGCGTACCGGTACCGTGGGCATTGATATAGAGTGTATCCTTCTTCTCATCGAAACTGGCCTCCTTGAGCGCGTCGATGATGGCCTGGGCCTGGGTGCTGCCGTCCGGACGGGGAGCCGTGGCGTGGTAAGCGTCGCATGTGTTGCCGTAGCCGACCATTTCGGCGTAGATCTTCGCGCCGCGGGCTTTGGCGTGCTCATACTCTTCGAGAACGATGATACCGGCACCGTCACCCATGACAAAACCCTTGCGGTTGAGGTTGAACGGCAGGCAGGCATACTTGGGATCCTCTGCGCGGGTGAGCGCCTTGGCATTGGCGAAGCCGGCGATACCGAGCGGAATCGTCGCATTCTCGCAGCCGCCGGCGATAATGGCGTCGGCATAGCCGTGGCGGATGGCACGGAAAGCTTCGCCAAGGCAGTGCGAAGAGGTGGCACAGGCCGTCACGATGTCGAGGCAGGGCCCCTGCGCATGGTGCTTGATGGCGATCTGGCCAGCCGCGATGTTGGAAATCATCGTAGGAATCAACAGCGGGGAAATCCACTGTCCGGAAGGATCTTCCATCAGTTTGATCGATTCGCGGAACTGGGTCTCAAAGCCGCCGATACCGGATCCGACATAGGTGCCGAGGCGGAAAGGATCGATATTCTGGCCTTCGCCTTCTGCGACGAGGCCGGAGTCCCTCATGGCCTGCCATGCGGCGGCGACGCCGAAGAGGGTGAAGCGGTCCTGTTTGCGAAGGAAGGCTTTGTCCATGCCGAAGTTCTCTCCTTCGAAGGTTTTCACCTGGCCGGCGATCTTGACCGGGAGATGTTCTGTCGGAAAGCCGGTGATGTAATCAATACCGCAATAACCGTTTTTCAGGTTGTTCCAGTAAGTGTCGATATCCTGGCCGACGGCGGAGATCACGCCGAGGCCGGTTACGACTACACGTTTTCTTTCTTCCATAATGATTTATAGGGATCTATTGGTTTTACAAATATATGAAAAATAATCGGTTTACCATTCAACCACCGCTGCGGCGGAGAGCAGTCCCGCTCCGAAGGCACTGAACACCAGCAGGTCGCCGCTCTTGAAAAGGCCCTTGCGGTTGCTTTCGTCGAGAAGGATGGCGCAAGAGGCGGAGGAGGAATTGCCGTGGTCGGCGATATTGGTCGGGAACTTTTCGTCCGGTTCGCCGAGATACTCCTTGATCGCATCGATGATGCGGAGATTCGCCTGGTGGACCATATAGTAGCTGACCTTTTCCTTGGGGATGCCGAGCTGGGCCAGGAGCGCCTCGACCTCGGTCGTGGAGGCACTGACGGCAAAACGGAATACCTCGCGGCCCTTCATCTGGAGCGGGAAACTCTTTTCCTGCTTCGTGACATAAGGGGAAGGCTCGAGCACCCGCTTCTGCCAGAGCTGGCCGGGAGATGGCTGGGCCTGGAGCTTGATGCCCTTGATGTTGTCGCCTTCGCCGAGGACGACGGCACCGGCGCCGTCACCGAACAGCACGCAGGTCGAACGGTCGGTCCAGTCGCACATGCGGGTCGGTTCCTCGCAGCAGACGATGAGAACGTTCTTCGCCTGGCCGGCCTTATACTTGGCCTCGGCGATATCGAGGGCGAAAATGAATCCGGGGCAGGCGCAGTTGATGTCGACGCAAGGGCAGGTCAGGCCGATCTTGGAGGCGATGATGCAGCTCATGCCCGGGGTGACGAACTCGGTAAGGACGTTCGAACAGAGGAAATAATCGATGTCGGAAGGCTTAAGGCCCGCCATATCGAGGGCTTTGCGGGCGGCTTCGGTGCCGAGGTCCTCGATCTGCTCGTTACTGATGACGTGGCGGGTACGGATGCCGGTGCGCGGGAAGATCCATGCATCGCTGGTATCCAGGAACCCGGCCAGATCGTCGTTGGAAACAATCTTTGACGGAAGAGCGCTTCCTGTTCCTAGTATCTTCATAGGGTCTGTTTATTCGTGATTAAGAAAGCGCTGGCGGGCAAACTCTTCCCACCGGGTACCCTGACGGCCGTAGTTGGCGAAGGGGTAGATGGAAATGCCGCCGCGCGGAGTAAAAAAGCCCGTCACCTCGATGTACTTCGGGTCCATCAGGCGGATCAGGTCCTTCATGATCGTATTCACGACATCTTCGTGGAAGTCGCCGTGGTTACGGAAACTGAAGAGGTAGAGTTTCAGGCTCTTGGACTCCACCATCCGGACATCGGGGACATAGCTGATGCGGATTTCGGCAAAGTCCGGCTGGCCCGTAATCGGGCACAGGGTCGTGAACTCGGGGCAGTTGAAACGCACCCAGTAATCGTTGCCGGGGTGCTGGTTCTCGAAGGTCTCCAGCACCGACGGATCGTAATCCTGGCTGTAGGGGACCTGCTGTCCGAGTCGTTTCAGTCCTTCGTTTTCTCTTGACATGGCTACTCCTCCCCTGCTTCTTTCAGGCGCTCGGCGTTCTCTGCAATCTGCAGCTGGTCGATGCATTCCTGGATATTGCCGTCCATGAACACGGGCAGGTTGTACATGCTCCAGCCGATACGATGGTCGGTGACGCGGCCCTGCGGGTAGTTGTAGGTACGGATCTTGGCGGAGCGGTCGCCGGTCGAGACCATCGTCTTGCGCTTGGCGGCGATGGAGTCGAGGTATTTCTGGTGCTCCATGTTATAGACGCGGGAACGGAGTTCCTCCATCGCCCGGTCGAGGTTCTTCAGCTGGGAACGCTCTTCCTGGCACTGGACGACGATCCCGGTCGGGATATGCGTAAGGCGGACGGCGGAATAGGTCGTATTGACGCCCTGCCCGCCGGGGCCCGATGCGCAGAAGAGGTCTTTGCGGATGTCGGCCGGATTGAGCTCGATATCGAATTCGCCGGCCTCTGGGAAGACGGCGACCGAGGCGGCCGAAGTCTGGATGCGGCCCTGGGTTTCGGTCTGCGGTACACGCTGGACGCGATGGACGCCGGATTCGTATTTCATGATGCCGTAAACGCCCTCGGAGGCCGAGGAAAGCTTGAAGACGATCTGCTTGTAACCGCCGGCCGTACCGGGCGCCTGGTCGGAAACCTCGAGCTTCCAGCCCCGGTTCTCGGCGAAATGCTGGTACATCCGGAACAGGTCGCCTGCGAAGATGGCCGCCTCGTCGCCACCGGTGCCGCCGCGGATTTCGACCATGGCGTTCTTGCCGTCGTCGGGGTCGGCGGGAATCAGCAGGAGCTTGATATTCTGCTCCATTTCGGGCAGTTTCGGCTCCAGATTGGCAATCTCGTCGCGGGCCATTTCCTTGAGGTCGTCATCCTTTTCGTTCATGAGGATGTCCTTGGCCTGGGCGAGCTCGTCGGTGATGCGCTTGTATTCCAGTCCGGCCTGGATGATGGGCTGGAGCTGCTTGTAGTCCTTGTTGATCTGGACAAAGCGCTTCATGTCCGCAATCACCTCGGGGTCGGCGAGCTGGGCTTCGAGCTTTTTGTATTTGTCCTGCAGGCTCAGGACTTTTTCGAGTAAGGTATTGTCAGCCATAGCGGATGATTATTCGATGGTTTTGAGGTAGCAGCGGCGGCGCATATGCAGGTCGTGCTCATAGCTCGACCAGATGTTGACGGCGCTGTTGGTCTCGATCTGCGGATTCGCGAGGGTGTAGTGCGTATGCTCCTTCTTATACTTGGCCGCCATGTCGCAGTGGTAGATGGCGGAAACGCCCTTGTTCTGCCAGGCGGGGACGGCACCGTTGATCATCAGGTCGCAGTAGGTATAATCGTGCAGCGCCCTGTAGAGGTGCCACCAGCCGAAGGGGAAAAGATGGCCTTTCGCCTTCTGGAGCGCCCGGGAGATGTCCGGGATGGCGATGCCGAAGCCGACCAGGGCGTCATTCTCGTCGAGCACGATCGAGCTGACGCGGTCGCTCAGGCGCGGGATGAACTCCCGGGCCTCTTCCTCGATCTCCTCCTCGGTGAAGGGGATGAAGTTATAAACGGACGTCGCAAAGGATTCGTTGTAGGCGCGGAAGAATTCCTTCACCTTCTCCTTGTCCTTCTTGAGGGACTCGATATTGCCCACATGGAGATGATAGCGTTCCATCAGGAGCTTCGAGATACGCTCGGCCTTTTCCGGGGCGCCCTCGTCGGAGACCATCCGGTATTCGAGCCAGTCGCACTCTTTCCCGTAGCCGAGCTTCTCCATAAAATCGTTGTAGTACGGGAAGTTATAGTAGCAGTTGAAGACGGGAATCTTGTCGTATCCTTCGACGAGCATGCCCTGCTTGCCGGCTGTATTGTAGTAGAGCGGACCGTGGATTTCGGTCATGCCTTCGCTCCGGGCCCAGGCCTCGGCGGTACCGAGGAGAAGCCGCGCGACCTCGATGTCCTCGATCGTGTCGAACCAGCCGAAACGGGCGCGTTTCTTCCCGTAGAGCTCGTTGTAGCGGGGGTTGATCATCCCGCAGATACGGCCCACGATCTTTCCCTTCTCGTCAAAAGCGAGCCAGAGCTTGCGCTTGCAGTATTTCAGCGGGGCCGCCTTGGTCAGGGAGCGCATCTGGTCCCCGTGCAGCGCCGGCACATACTGCTTGCAGTCCTTATAGAGCCGGTCCGGGAACTGGATGAACCTGCGGATCTCACACTTTTTCGATATTTCCTTAATGGTATAGCGTGCCATATAGTTCTATATTATAGTCTGCAAATATACATATTATTAGCGTAATCTCCAATTCCGCCGGGTCCGCGCACCAGGGACGTCGACACTCCTTCCCATAAAAGCACAAAGCCGTCCCCAATGGAACTGGACGGCCTTTGTGGCCAGACGGAATTATGATTTGTCCCTCTCAGGGGGTTGAGAATCACTCTACGGCGTTACCACTCGCAGGATTCCCATGATTGTGGATATAACCAACAAGGCTTTTGAGATAGTCTTGATCAGGTTAAGAAGTCGGCTGGTTCTCCAGCATAGCTTCAGTCTGAAGATGGTTGTAATCTCAATCATATTTGAAGATTATTATGATCGATCATGAAGGTGGTTTCCATTGGTTTCGCATCCCTGTCTCTGGACCGTTGTCCAGAACTGCTACATCGTCTGGCGGGAAAAGAAAAGAGCATCTCCGACGTCAGGAAATGCTCTAAACTCTTTTTGCCCTTTCTCAAGGGGCTAATAATAATCTTCGTGGCAAATCTACGTATTATTTCTGACACTGCAAAAATATTTTCACTGAAGGGAGCGACACTTCTAAGAAGTAGAAGAAAAACTCCGTATTTCATAGCGGCCGATTCCACGACCTGCCCTTGCAGTGGCAAATATAGTAAGATTTGGGGATATATCCAATCGCAGGTCCCCTCCCCTATTTCATAACCGCGGCATTCCAGAACCAGCGCCAAAGATTAAAAACGCGTTTGCAGGAAAAATGCCTTCTGCGATACTCCAGTTGCAAACGCGATGGCGAAAACACTCTTTTTCGGCAAAAACGCTCGCGCGTTTGCTCACAAACCGCCACCAAACTGCGATTTCCTGCAAACGCGCAAAGTGTTTAATGCTGACCGCATTTGCAGTCAGCAGGACGGCTGGGCCCAGAAGGCCCTTGCCGTCCATTATTCTGTGACGGGACGGACAGATCGCCCATAACAGCGGTAGTAGTCGTCCCTGTAGACACTGTCGGTATTGAAGTCCACGCCCCACGCGCTGTCCGGGGTGCCAGTATCGAGGGAGGAGGACCAGTAGTAGCCGCAGGAGCCCGCACTGCTGAGACGCGCCTCGTTCCGGTACCCAGCGGCGGGAAGAAAAATACTCTTACCATTCTTATTGCTTGTTATTGTTAGTCCTTTTATGCCATTCTGAGTTTTCTTAGTCCATGTACAATTATCGATAAGCTCTTTCCACTCTTCATCCGTAGGCATGCGCCAGTTTCCGCCAAGCTTTACATGAGCCACATCGTCCTCAGGAGCAAGAACGGTCTTGTTGTCAACCACACCAAATGAGTTATTATTGTTGTACTTTGTCAGCTTATTGTAATCACCGTTGCACCATTTGTATGTTTCCCAACTGTAACTGTCTTTGGTTTCCGTCTCTCCCCAGGCATAATAATCGCCATACCCTTCCGGTCCGCCGGCTCCAAGATTGGCATTCGCCCATTTGACGGAAAGGCCCATGTCTATAGCAGCGAACTCGAAAGCGTTTGTAGTAAAACTTCTTATCTCGCCGACAAGGTTAGTCGTTCCCGTGTTCAGAAATGCTTTGTAGTAATACTTGGTTGATGATAACAGTCCATTCACTTGAACAAAAAACTTACCGTTCTTGTCTACTTCCGAAGATACGACCTTCAGGCCATTATCCAGAGACGGAGTAGAGGAAGTTGAGACGATGAAACCGCATTCTCCGCCCAGAAGCAGGTACTCAGTATTTACATACCCGTACAAAAGAGCAGAACTTATTGTCACTTCTTTCACATCAGCCGTCACGACCGGGTCTCCAGAGTTAAGCTGATTCAAAGACGCATCGTCTTCCTTTCCACAAGAAAGCAGTAGCAGGGCTGTCATCGCATAGCAGGTAGTTCGTTTCATTATCATATCGTAGTGTGTTATATATCCTTATACGAGAAACTTCTCATCCATTAGTATATCATGCCAAGTATTTCAGTTATAATAGCCATCAAAGGTAACTTTTTTACGCATAATCTCCAATTCCGCCGACCGATTGACATTTGGCTTTATGAGAGTGATTTCCTATATTTGCAATGATCAATATCTACCCGGAACAATGAAATCAAAGGCCCTTTTCGCTGTAAGTCTCCTGATTCTGGCAGGATGCGGCAACAGTAGCAAAAACCAACTCCCCCTTCCACTCCTTCGTTTCGGCGGGATGAAAGGAGATGTCGCAAAAGTCAAGGAATCCACTTATGATGCCGTCGAAAAGTTCGGCGACATCTATCCCGATGAGTTGAATCAGGTCTTTGTCACCGAATATACATCTAACGGTCGCCCCAAGAGCTATGCCGCCTATGATTACGACGGGGATTGGAACTACAAGTATGAGAACAGTTATGAGGGCGACCGCTGCATCAAGACTGTAACGCACCAGCGATATGGGAACACCACCACGGAGATGGTCTTTGTAGAAGGCAGGAAGAACTATGAGAAATGGGCCAATACGACGGATGGCAAAACTACTTACACCGAAATCTTTTACGAAGGACTTAAACAGATTTCCAAAGACGAGGAAGGGAATACGGTCTTCGAACTCGAGGTTGATAAAGAGGGCCGCCCCATCGATCAGAAGAACTATAATAATGGGGAAATCGTTTATCGTCGCCGGTGCCAGTATGACGCCAAAGGCCTGCTGTCCAAAACGACGGAGTATTTCAGCGCCACGGACGGCCGCCCGGAAATCCACACCTACTCATATCCCGAGTTCGACAAACGTGGCAACTGGATCACCCAACATGTCTTTACCGACGATGGCGAAGCAACTTACGTCATCAAGCGCGAAATCACCTACAGGTAGTATCGTAAGATCCTGAAAACAAGCCGGTTCAAACAAATCACTTCGTTTTCTTCAAAACCACCTGATCCCATAAATCGGTCAAAGATAAAAAGACCTCTCGAATCCTAACCGGACTGATGCAGGTCATAGCCTATTTTGTCGCAGGTGTGTTTTTTGTCGGGAGACCTGCGCCACAGCAGAGCACAAGAAGCCGATTCCCGTCGCGGGTTCCCTCCCCTATTTCGTACCTGCGACGTATCTTTCATAGACCTGCGACAATAATACTCCCGACGGCCTTCGATTCCGAGCCGTCGGGAGCAGTAAGACCAAACCGGGCTTCGCCTCAAGGTCCGTGCGGATATTTTTGGCAAATCAAGTTTTTGTTGTACCTTTGTAGTCCCGATGCGGATTTAGCTCAGTTGGTAGAGCGGCGGCTTCCCAAGCCGCAGGTCACGAGTTCGAACCTCGCAATCCGCTCCATTTCCTGCCCCGTGGAAGAGAAAGCCCAAACATATGCCTGGTACGCCGTCAAGGTGTTCTACAACAAGGTTTTCGAGATCGAAGAGGAGCTTTCTTCCCGGGGAATCGAGTCCTATATCCCCGTCCAGAAAGTCGAAATCAAAGGCCTGAAGTATCTCCACTTCAAGCGGGAGATGGCGCTCCATCCCGGAGAGCCGATGGATACCCGATACCTCTTTGAAGAGCCCTATCTCTACCAGCGGGTGCCGGTAGTGAAGTCGCTGCTGTTCTTCCGCTGCCAGCGAAGCGAGGTCAAGCAGATCCGGGATCTTCTCGGAGAGCGGGGCTTTATCTACAAGACCGCCGACTGGCAGCATTACGCCGTGATTCCGGACCGGGAAATGGAGATTTTCAAGCTGGTCGCCTCTTCGGGCGAAAGCGGTCTGGAGTTCTTTGCCGAGGATGACATCACCCGCTACAAACAAGGATCAAGGGTCCGCGTCATCGACGGACCCCTGAAAGGCGCGGAAGGCTATATCAAGCGGATCAAGAAGAACCGGCGGCTGCTTGTCGCCATCGAAGGCGTCATCGCCGTCGCGACTTCCTACATTCCACCTGAGAACCTGGAAATCATTCCTGAAGAGCCCGAGACAGCCGTTTAATGCCGTCCCGGGCCTTTTTCTCCTCTAGGCTTTGCCGAACCAGCGGAGCGAATCGCGGCAGAGCTGCGACACGGCCGCCCAGTCGCCCTTGGCGACGACTTCCTTCGGGAAGAGCTTCGAGCCCATGCCGACGGCAGTAACGCCGCTCCTGGACCAGGCCGAGAGATTCTCCTCGGCAGGCTCCACCGCGCCGGTAGCCATCACCATGGCCCAGGGCAGCGGAGCGAGGATGTTCTTCACGAAGGCAGGACCGCCGACGGTGCCGGCCGGGAAGACCTTGACGAGGTCACAGCCCCTCTCCATGGCGTGGACTATCTCCGTGACGGTGCCGCAGCCGGGGCTGTACGGCACGCCGCGCCGGTTCGCGAGGGTAATCACCTCATCGATGCAGCAGGGCGACACGAGGAAATCGGCGCCCAGCTGGAGGTAGAGGGCCGCCGTGGGGGCATCCAGGATGGTGCCGGCGCCAAAGGCCATGTCGGGGCACTCGGCCCGGACAAAGGAGATAACCTCCTTGAAGACGCGGTGTGCGCCGTCCCCGCGGTTAGTAAACTCAAAGGCGCGGATCCCGCCGTCGTAGCAGGCCTTGACGACCTTCTTGGTCAATTCGATGTCAGCGTTGTAGAATACCGGTACAATACCGGTGCTTCGAATGATACTAAGAGTATCGAGTTTATTGAATTTTGACATAATTTCGTTGTATTTGAGATTCCACGGTCAAGCCGTGGAATGACGTATTCTTGCCGCAGGCGCTGGTCGGGGCCCTGGAATGACGAAACGGCGGCGGCGAACACGCGTGGAAATTGGTTTTTCTGAGTTCAGCGAAGAAAAATAATTTCCTAAGCTGTCTGGAAGACTTCGCCGCCGTTGAAAAGCAGCCGCCCAGAAGACTTCGCCGCCGCCAGAAGGTTATCGACTGACACGGCCGGAGCCGCCGCCACTAACGAGGCTTTCGACTTCAGAGACCGTGACGCGGTTGTAGTCACCGATGATCGTATGCTTGAGGCATGACGCGGCCGCAGCGAACTCGATGGCCTCCTGGTCGGTCGGATAGCTGATCAGACCGTAGAGCAGCCCGCCCATGAAGGAATCGCCGCCGCCGACGCGGTCGACGATGTGCGTAATGTCGTAGCGCCGGCTCTGCCAGAGGGTCTTGCCGTCGTAGAGGACGCCGCCCCAGGTATTGTGGTTGGCGTTGATGGAGCCGCGGAGGGTGATAGCCACCTTCTTGCACTTCGGGAACTTTTTCATCAGCTGCTGGCAGACACTCTCGAAACGGGTCTGGTCGATCTCACCGCCCGTTTTCTCCGCGTCAAAGCCCTCGGGCTTGATGCCGAATTCCATCTCCGCATCCTCCTCGTTGCCGAGAATCAGGTCGCACCCGGCGACGAGCTCCGGCATCACTTCGGCCGCCGTCTTGCCGTACTTCCAGAGTTTCTTGCGGTAATTGAGGTCGCAGGAGACCTTTACGCCCAACTCATTGGCGACGCGGATCGCCTCCAGGCAGGCGTCCGCCGCGCCCTGCGAGAGGGCCGGGGTGATGCCGGTCCAGTGGAACCAGTCGGCCCCCTGGAGGACCTTGTGCCAGTCGACCATGCCGGGGCCGATCTCGGAAATTGCGGAATGGGCGCGGTCATACACCACTTTGCTGCCGCGGGCCACGGCACCGGTCTCGAGGTAATAAATGCCCAGACGCTCGCCGCCGTAGATGACCCCGTCGAGCTGGACGCCAAGGCCCCTGAGCTCGGCAGCGCACATGTCGGCGATGTCGTTCTTAGGCAGGCGGGTCACGAAATGGGCGTCGATACCGTAATTGGCCAGCGACACGGCCACATTGGCCTCGCCGCCGCCGAAGGTTGCATCAAACTGACGGGCCTGGCCGAAGCGCAGATAGCCCGGAGTCGACAGGCGAAGCATCACTTCGCCGAAGGTTACTACTTTTGCCATATATTATGATTCATATAAATAATTACCATCCCAGTACGGCTTGTCTGGAAGAATAAGGGGCCGCCTCATCGGCAGAAAGGTACCGGCCGAAAGCGTTATGCCCGCTCAGGGGCTTTCCCGAGGCATCAAGCGAGCCGTATTCCTTCCAGCCAGAGCTTGCCGTCGGCGTGGCGGGATTCGGCGCCGGAGAGGTATACCAGCCGGTCGCGGGAATCACCGATGCCATACGGCAGTCGATGAAGGTCACATTGTCGAAGCAGTCGCTCTGTCCCGCGCTTCGGGCCAGATACACGCTGCCGTCCCTGGCACCGGCCCCGGCGGTTATGTCACAGCGGAGAAATACAAAACCAACGAAGGATTCCGAGGGCACGCGCGCCTGGATAACATAGCCGGAAGGAGCCTCGCAGCGGATTTCGCAGTCTTCGAAAAGACAGGCCTTCGGATACCCCCAGATAAAGTCGACATTGCCGGCAATGAGGGAATTGTGTACCCAGGCCTCGCCCTTGGTGAGGAAAGTATCCTGAAGCGAATGGAGAGAGCAGTTTTCGATGACGAGGCGATGCTCGTTCGAGCCGCTGTTGAAATACAGCACTTCCGCCTGCCCCTGCGCGCCGTAAGTATTCCGAAGAGTTAGGTTTTCCAGCCGAAGCTTGTTGCAGTTCTCAAAGAGCATCATCCCGCGGCCGCCGCACTTGCCGATGGCGCTGCCAAGCGCCGGACGGGAGCCCGCACTGCCGCCGCTGCCCGTTTCGAGGGCCTCGGCATTGGCATAAGAGATGACGCATTTTTCCCGTGAGGCGCCGACGATGGTCACCTCCGCCCGCTCGCGCAGGAAGAGCATTTCCTCGTAGGTGCCGTTTGCGACGGAAACGGTCACAGGACCGCTGGTGGAGGAGACATAGCTGAGCGCTCCCTGGACCGTGCAGAAATCGGCACTGCCGTCGGGGGCCACCTCAATGGAGGCGGGCGATGCCGGGGCGGCCTTAGTAGAGAAGGTCCACTCCCCTTTCGCGATGGCCGGCTCTCCGGCGAGGACGTCCTTATCCATCGTCAGATAGTAGGACTTGCCGAACTCGAGCACGCCGCTGTGGTGACGGATCTCCAGGCGGTTGCCCTTGATGCGCAAAGGCGTATAATGGACGATGCGCCAGCGGTTTCCGGAAGGGATGAGGTCCATGAAGGTGTTGAGCTTCGTATCCGTAGTGATCTGCTCCTTCGGGACCATCTGACCGTCGTCGCGGAGAGAGACTGTCACGAGGTCCGCGAGGTCGATCCGGTCGACCTCCTTGCCGCCGTCGGTCCAGATGCGGATCAGTCCGGAAGATCCCAGCACCGGAGCGCTGTCGAACTGGAGAACGAGCGGGGCGTCCGTGCAGATGGCTCCCTCAACCGGCTGGTCCGACGAGCCTTCCGTCGTGAATCCCAGAATGGCGTAATCTTCACCGGTCTTCTCTCCGGAAACGGTGCGGACATGGAAGGTATAGTCCGTCCCGGGCATCAGGGAGGGGATGGTTACGTTGCGGGTTTTCACCTGACCGGAGGCGTATACCCCGATGTGAATGCCGTCCACGACTTCCCAGGCATAGCCCGTAGCGCCCTCGACAGGATTCCACTGGAGGGTGGCGGAAGTCTCCGTAACGCCCTTGAGGACGAGTCCCGTCGGCGGGGCGAGCGTCACCTCCGGCGACGGCTCCTCCCCTCCCTCGCTGCAGGAAAAGGCGGCGAGGGAAAGGAAAAGCAGGGATAAGAATAGCTTCTTCACTTCGCTGATTAGACCTCAACCGGTTTGTACTTCGGAACGAGAGACTTCATGATGCTCCAGGCGATCAGGTAAGCGACGCCGCAGAAGCAGAAGACGATGAAATATCCGGCGGATTTCCCCTCGAAGCCGAGGAAGGTAAAGGCAGCGCCTTTCGCTTCGGACCAGGTGAACAGCCAGCCGGCCGCCTTCTGGATGATCATCGAACCGACACCGCCCGCCATGGCACCGATACCGGTGATGGAGGCAACGGCGCCCTTCGGGAACATGTCACCGATGGTCGAGAAGAGGTTGGCGCTCCAGGCCTGGTGGCCCGCAGCGGCGATACCGATCAGGATGGCCGGCCACCACGGCGAATAGCCGCTCAGAGGCTGGGCGAAGAGGGCGCAGAGCGGGAAGAAGGCGAACAGCAGCATCGCCAGCATACGGCCGGCATACGGATTCATCCCCTTCTTCTCGACGAAGAGTTTCGGCAGATAGCCGCCGAAGATGGAAATCACGGTCACAATCGCGTAGAGCGTAAAGATCAGGGCCTGGCCGAGACCGGTCGTCACCGGAGCGCCGCACTCATTCTTGAAGTAGGAAGGCGCCCAGAAGAGGAAGAACCACCATACACCGTCGGTGAAAAACTTGCCGGCGATGAAGGCCCAGGTCTGCTTGAAGGTGAAGCACTTGCCAAACGGGATAGTCTTCTCCTGAGCGGCTGCCGCCTTGTCGGCGGCTTCCTCGGCGTCATCCTGATGGATGTAGACGAGTTCGGCTTCGTTGACATGTTTGCTCCGCTCCGGCTTGTCATACATGAACTGCCAGAAGAACATCCAGATGAAGCCCAGACCGCCGATGATGATGAAGGCCCATTCCCAGCCGAGATGCTTGGCCAGCGGCGGGACCAGCAGCGGAGCCACGAGGGCGCCGACCGATGCGCCGGCATTGAAGATGGATGTCGCGAAAGCGCGGTCCTTCTTCGGGAAATATTCGGCCGTGGTCTTGATGGCGGCCGGGAAGTTGCCCGCCTCACCGAGGGCCAGGATGCCCCGGCACAGGAGGAACAGATATACCGACGTCGTCGAAACGGCAAGCGCCACGTTCGATCCGGCCTGGACGGCCTTCAGCGCATCGACAGAGTCGACGCCGCTCACGAACCAGGTCGTCGCAACGCCGCAGGCAGCATGGAGGACGGCGCCGAAGGACCAGACGCCGATCGAGATGAGATAGCCTTTCTTGGTCCCCATCCAGTCTACGAACTTGCCGGCGAACAGGCAGGCGATGGCGTAGAAGATGGAAAAGAGCGAGGTGATGGTACCGTAGTCATTATCGGTCCAGTGGAAAGCCGGCTTGATGAAGTCCTCATAAGTCAGCGACAGCACCTGACGGTCGAGGTAGTTGACCGTCGTCGCGACGAAAAGCAGGGAGCAGAGCCACCAGCGCCAGTTCGTCATGAGTTTCTTTTGGGTTGACATGATGTATTGTATTTATTTAGATTTCTCCACTTCGCTATGCTTCGGTCGAAATGACAAAGGAACGTTACACTTCGGTCGAAATTACAGAACGGACGGCGGCACGCATGCCTTGCTCCTGGATGAGGGCGAGGTCGGCCGCGAGAAGGTCCGTAAGACCGGGGATGGCGTTGAGGTCTTCGCCCCAGATAAAGTCGTCTGCCAGAACTCCTTCGGCTACTTTCCTGACATCGCCAGTCGCCCAGAGAGCCTGGAGCAGGCCGAGGATCTTCGGATCGTCGTTCGGAACGATCTCATCCTCACCGCGCTTCCCGCCCTTATAGTAGGTACAGATGCCGGCAAGGCCGAGAACGAGCCCCTTCGGCAGTTCGCCTTTACGCTCGAGATAAACCTTGAGGCCCGGGAGGTCGCGGGTTTTGAATTTCGGGAAGGAGTTGAGCATGATGCTCGTCACGAAATGCTTGACAAAGGGGTTGCGGAATCGCTCGAGGACGTCTCCGGCAAACTGGAGAAGCTCTTCCTTCGGCAGATTGAGCGTCGGCAGGAGTTCCTCGTACATGACCTTCCGGACGAAAGGCCCGATCTCGGGATCCTCGCAGCACTCCTTGACCGTATTGAGACCGCTGAGATAGCCTACCGGCGACAGCACCGTGTGGGGGCCGTTCAGCAGGGTCACCTTGCGCTCATGGTACGGCGCCTCGGAAGGCACGAATAGAACGTGCAGGCCCGCCTTGTCGGCCGGGAATTCGGCCGCCACTTCCTTCGGTGCCTCGATGACCCAGAGGTGGAAGATTTCGGCCTTGTCGAGAAGGTGGTCGTCATAACCGGCCCGCTCGCAGAGCTCGGCGGCGGTGTCGCGCGGATATCCCGGGACGATGCGGTCGACGAGGGTCGAGTAGACGCCGCAGGCCTCCTCGAACCAGGCGCTGAAGTCGGGGCCCAGGTTCCAGAGGTCGATATACTGGCGGATGCATTCTTTCAGATGTTTGCCGTTTTCGAAGATCAGCTCGCAGGGGAAGATGATAAGGCCCTTGTCCATCGCGCCGCCAAAGTGCTGCCAGCGGTGGTAGAGCAGCTGCGTGAGCTTGCCCGGATAGGAGCTCGCGGGCTTATCGTCTATCTTGCAGGAGGGGTCGAAGGCGATGCCGGCCTCTGTCGTGTTGGATATCACGAAACGGATTTCAGGCTGCTCTGCGACGGCCAGGTACGCGGCGAAATCCTCGTAGGGATTGATGCCCCGGGAGACGACGTCGATCAGGTCGACGCTGTCGACGGGCTTGCCGTCCTGGAGGCCCTGGAGATTGAGATGATAGAGGCCGTCCTGCTCATTGAGCCAGCCCACCATGCCCTTTTCGATGGGCTGCACGACGACGACGGAACCGTTGAAATCCGTCTTCTGGTTGGTCTTCCAGATGATCCATTCGATGAAGGCGCGGAGGAAATTTCCCTCGCCGAACTGAATGACTTTTTCGGTGTAGCGTTTGGCCTGCGGTGCAGTGGTTCGGTTTAATCGTTCCATATTGTCCGTTATTAGTATATTGTCATATTTGATTTCTCGACTCGCTTCGCCCGCTCGAAATGACAGGGTTCTGTCATTTCGACTAAGCGCAGCGCATGGAGAAATCTATTCATTTTCAGTAACAATCAGCAGGATCAGGCCCTGCTCCTTGGTCTTCTGTTTTACGGTGTAGCTCGTGCCCTTTTCCAGGGTCAGTTCGCCGGTGTCGGCATAGGTATCGAAGGGCGAAGCGTCCAGCACATGGGCCTCACCGTCGGTCGGTCCCCACTGCATGGCGGCAGAGGTATCGGCCTCCTTGCGGCGGGCATAGTAGAAGCGGAGCGTCGAGGCGTACTCTGACGAGGTGGTAAAGGTCACATAGCCCTTGCTGTCCATCTTGAATCCGTACTGGTGGGTCGTCTCCCCGATGGTAAAGGGACCGTTGTAGGTCGTAGAAGAAGGATTCCGGAAGTCGGCATAGGCTTCGGAAGCGGAGAAGTAGCTGCCGCCGGCCTCCCCGTCAACCGTCTGGACGACGGAGTGGGAATCGCTCATAAAAATTGTATAGACATGGGCGGCGCCGTCGCCGGGCTGCGGGTCATCCCCGGGGTCATCGCCCGGATCGTCACCAGGATCATCGCCGGGATTGCCTCCCGGGTCGTCGAAATCCGTGATGCCGCCGTTGTTGACCGCAACGGGCGCTTCGCTCCAGCCGAGTTTGCCGTATCCGGCGCCGGCTTTCACTACGGGCGCCACATCCCCGGCCGCCGTGACGGTATACTCATAGGCAGGCTTGAAATCGGCATAGGTGAGCGGCGTACCCGCCGCGGAGCCATACTGCGTGTAGGCCACATTGGTAAAAGGATAGGGGTCGCTCGCATTGGCGGGCTTGTTGACGTAGGTATTCTGCGTCGCATAGAGATAGCCGGCGACAGAGCCCGTCAGATTGGAAACCCACGAACTGCCGCTCTGCTTGGCGGGCCAGGTGCATATATCCGTAGGGAGATGCACCGCATCGAAGTAATTGTATTCCACCAGCACCCTGGCGCCATAGGCCGAACCCACGCCGTAGGTTGTGCAGCCGTCGAAGAGGTTGTTGTAGACATGGACACGGCCGAAGCGAACGCGCGGATGGCGGCTGCTCGAGCCCTCGAACCAGTTGTGGTGGAAGGTCGCCGAAATCTCCGTATCGCTGCTCTGGCTGTTGGAATGGCCCACGAGGCAGCTCTTCTGCGTCTTGACGAAGCGACACCAGCTAACGGTCACATTCTTCGAGCCATGGGTAATGTCGGTCGATCCGTCCTCGTAATCCTTGGCCTGGTTGAGCGAGGTGAAGGTGCAATGGTCCACCCAGACGCCGTCACACTCCTGCATCGAGACGGCGTCGGCGCCATTGTTAGCCTTCGGCTGGAGGAAGTTGATGTTCCGGATGATGATGTTGGAAGCCCGGACACAGAATAGGCCGACACGATCCATTACGAAACCGTCCGTGCCGTAGATGCTCAGGTTCGACACCTCCTTCACGTCGAACCAGGGATGCGCTTCGGAGAAATCGCGGCCCTCGTCGGGCTTGAAAGTGCCGCTGAGCCAGATCGTCACGGGACGGTGGTCGCCCTTCTTTTCGCTCTTGGCGCGGGCGAGAAGCCAGGTCTGGAATGCCTTGCCGCTATTAAAATGAAGGACGTCCTCCGGCGCGGCGGAGTCCCCGCCCGTCACACCGGCAGCATAGCCGAAGAGGCCGTCAAGCGGCACGGTCCCCTCCTGCGGCGGATCCGGGCAGTCGAGTTCGTCGCCCTCCCCCGGCACGGGATCGCCGCCAGGATCATCTCCAGGTGTATCGCCAGGATCATCACCCGGGTCATTGCCGGGATCTTCGCCGGGATTCTCCCCGGGCGTCTCTCCAGGCGTCTCTCCAGGGTCTTCACCAGGATTATCTCCAGGGTCCTCTCCGGGAGTAGTCTGTTCCTCCTGGGGTTTAGCCTCTTCTTCCGTGTCCGCTCCACAGGAGGGACAGGCCAGAAGAAGAAGGGAAAAGGCCGTCAGAAGGCTTACGAAATACTTGATTCTCATTACAGTGTAACACCTTGTTTAAAGATGGCCAGTTCGCGGTAGCCGTTGTTCTCATTCTGCACCGGGGCGCCGGAGGCTACCGCAAGCACATAATCGATAAAGCGGGGCGCGAGGTCCTCCATCCGGGTATCCTGGGCCAGTACGCCCGCGTTGAAATCGATCCAGTTGCCCTTCTTCTCATAGAGCGGGGTATTTGTCGATATCTTCATCGTAGGCACGAAACTGCCGAACGGAGTGCCGCGGCCGGTGGTGAAGAGCACGATCTGGCAGCCGCTTGCAGCGAGGGCCGTTGAGGCGACCAGGTCGTTCCCGGGAGCGCTCAGGAGATTCAATCCCTTGACGCTCAGACGCTCGCCATAACGGAGAACGCCCCGGACGATGGACGAGCCGCACTTCTGGGTACACCCGAGCGACTTTTCCTCGAGCGTCGATATGCCGCCCGCCTTGTTGCCGGGCGAAGGATTCTCATACACCGGCATCCCCTGCCGCATGAAATACTCCTTAAAGTCGTTGATCAGATGGACGGTCTTGTCGAAAGTGGCCCGGTCCTGACAGCGGTTCATCAGGATGGTCTCGGCGCCGAACATCTCGGGGACTTCGGTCAGCACGGTCGTCCCGCCCTGCGCGACGATCCAGTCGGAGAATACTCCGAGCAGCGGATTCGCCGTGATGCCGCTGAGACCGTCGGACCCTCCGCACTTGAGGCCGACCTTGAGTTCGGAGACGGGGACATCCTCCCGAACATCCTTACTCGCAACGGCATAGATCTCCTGAAGAAGATGGAGACCGTACTCCACTTCGTCCTCCACGTCCTGGGTACGGAACATCTTTACCCGCGACTCATCCACCGGTCCCACCAGCTCCCGGAACGCCTCCAGCTGATTGTTTTCGCAGCCGAGGCTCACCACCAGCACGCCGCCGGCGTTGGGGTGATGGACCATGTCGGCGAGAATCCGCCGCGTGTTCTCGTGATCATCCCCGAGCTGCGAGCAGCCGTAGTTGTGCGGGAAGGCCACGATCGCGTCAACGCCAGATTCCACGGTCAAGCCGTGGAATGACGGTGTACTGCCGCCGGCGCTGGTCAAGCCGTGGAATGACGATGTACTGCCGCCGGCGCTGGGCTTATCGTCACCCCACGACTTGATCGTGGGGTCTATGGCCAGCTCAGCGTTAAAGCGCTCGACGATCTGCTGGCAGATGCCGTTGACGCACCCCACCGTCGGGATGACCCAGATCTGGTTACGGATACCGACCTGCCCGTCGGCCCGGCGAAAGCCTTTAAATGTACGAATCTTATTAGATTTCTCTATCTCGGTCAATGTAGGATTATAGGAATAATCCAATAATCCTTCGAGGTTGGTTTTGATGCAGGAGTGGTCGACGAGGGTACCGGCGGCAGCGTCACGGGTCACATGGCCGATCGGGAAACCGTACTTGATGACGTCGTCCCCGGAGGCGAGATCCTTCAAGACGATCTTATGGCCGCGGGGGATGTCCGCCAGTAGCGTTACGCCTTCGACGACCTCCCCTCTGGAGAGGTCTTCGAGCGCGACGGCGACGTTGTCGGCGGGGTTGATTTTGATATACTTCATATAGATTTCTCCATTCACTTCGTTCGGTCGAAATGACAGTTAGAACTGGAAGTAGTTTTTGGCGTTGTTGTAGGAAATGTCTTCGACCATCTTGCCGATCGTGTCAAGTTCCGAGGCGGGGAGCTTGCCCTGCTCGATATCCTTGCCTAGCACGTCGCAGAGGATCCGGCGGAAATACTCGTGGCGCGGGTAGCTGATAAAGCTGCGGCTGTCGGTGAGCATGCCGACAAAGCGGCTCAGAAGGCCGAGGACACTCAGCGCATCCAGCTGGCGGCGCATGCCGACCTCCTGATCGAGGAACCACCAGCCGCTGCCGAACTGCATCTTGCCGGGAACGCTGCCATCGTTGAAGGTATAGAGCATCGTCATCATGACCTCGTTGTCCTTCGGATTGAGACAGTAGAGGATGGTCTTTGCGAGTTTGTCCTCCGAGGCCAGGCGATCGAAGAAGCGGTGGCCGGCGGCCGCGATCTCCTGGTCATGGATGGCGTCATAGCCGGTGTCGGGCCCCACGAGACCGAACATCTTGGAGTTGTTGTTGCGGATGGCGCCAATGTGGAACTGCTGGGCCCAACCCGCCTCGGCATCCATCACGGCCTGGTCGTGGAGGAAGGCACTGCGGAACTTCTCTGTCTCCCGGGGATTCGGGGCGATGCCCATCAGGACCTTCTTGAAAATCAGTTCGATCTCGATCTCCTTGTAGTCGGCGGAGTAGAAATTCTCAAGGCCGTGGTCGGAGAGTTTGCAGCCCATCGAGGCAAAGAAATCATGGCGCTTCTTAAGAGCCTCGCACAGATCTGCATAGGAGTCGATCTCCTTGTCGGCCGCCTCACCGAGTTGTTTCAGATAGGCCTTGTAGGCCTTCGGATTCTCTATCGCCATGGCCTTGTCCGGGCGCCATGCGGGGATGACCTTCGTGCCGAAAGGATGCTCCGCAATCATCTTATGCCAGCGGAGATCATCGGCCGGATCGTCAGTGGTGCAGACGACCTCCACGCCGAAGCGGCGGATCAGCGCCTGGCCGCGGAATTCGGGCGTGGCGAGTTTGGCATTGCACTCCTCAAAGATCTCCCGGGCCGTAGCCGGGCAGAGGAGCTTGTCGATGCCGAAGACGCGGGAAAGCTCCAGGTGCGTCCAGTGATAGAGCGGATTCCGCATGGTATAGGGCACCGTCTCGGCCCACTTCCGGAAAGTCTCCCAGGCGCTGTACTTTCCGCCCGTGAGATAGTCCTCGCTGACGCCGTTCGCGCGCATCGCCCGCCACTTGTAATGGTCGCCATAATGGCCGTCGACGAGCCATAGCTGGGTGATGTCGCGGAACTGGATGTTCGTCGCGATCTGCTCGGGCACCAGGTGGCAGTGGTAGTCGATGATGGGCATGTGCTCGGCATGGCCGTGGTAGAGCTGCTTCGCAGTCTCGGACTGGAGCATGAAATCGGGGTTGATGAATGTCATATTCCTTGTATTGTTGTTTTTCGTTTTAGATTTCTCGACTTCGCTCGAAATGACAGTCGCTCATTTCGTCTGGAATGCGGGGGTTAGTGTCATTTCGACTAAACGCAGCGCATGGAGAAATCCTGGAAGGGAGTCGGGGTATCACCCCCGGCTCCCTTAATGAGGGCTACTGGTTCGTATAATAAATATGGTAGAAGCACAGACCGTTCACCGGAGGATAGACCGACACGTGTCCGCCTGCGGTGATGGCGAATTCCAGCTCGTGAGGACCGTCGCTCTTCTTGTAGCCGCCGGGCTGGGCGTCTACTTCGACACCGTCGACAGCCACCGCCACCGTACGGTCGAGCGCCTCGGAATCACCCGTATTGGAAGCCCAGACCTTGATGGTACCGGCAGAGGGTGCATCGAACTGGAAGCAGCGGCCGCTGGCCGTGCCCTTTCCTCCCGTCTGGATAAAATAGGTTGCGCCGTCGGACCAGACGTTGTACTTGATCGTTCCGCCGCCACCGACCGTGAGACCGTTCAGTGTGAAGGTCACATCCTGGTTGCTGTTGATGGCCGTGAAGTTGGCCTGGAAGGCCTCGATCCAGTCGGCGTCGGAGAAGTTCCAGTCATACTCGATCGGAGCGGGACCGCCGCCACCGCCGGTGGTGTAGTGATACTCGATCTTATAGAAGCGGAGACCGTTTACCGGGGCAGTGATGAAGACCTCGCCGGCCTTGACGCTGAACTCGATCGTCTGCGGAGCCGTGGACGAATAGCCACCCGGAAGCTCCTGGACATCCTCACCCACCGTTACAGCGACCGTGCGGTCGAGCGCCTCGGAGCTGCCGGTGTTGGAAACCGTAATCTTCAGCGTGCCCTGCTCGGGAGCGATGAAGGAGAAGTAGCGGTCCAACTCACCGGACTTGCCGCCGAACTGGAAGAAGGTCGTGTTGTACTTCGATTTGGATCCGGAATGGATGGTCAGGCCGTCATAGGTGATGTCCCAGTTCGAGATGTCGGTATTCGTGGCACCATAGGCGGCGAACTGCTCCTGCCAGTCAGCGGCGGAGAAGTCCCAGACGAGGTCGACTTCGACCGTCTCACCGCCTTCGGAAGCCTTCGGCTGGATGGCGACTGAGGCGGATCCCTGTTCGGACTTGACATAGTAGATCTCATCCTCGCGCGGAAGGGCCTGGACGGTGAACGTGTACAGGCCGGCCTTCAGCTCGGCGATCTCTTCTGCGGGGACGGTAAAACTGAGTTCCGTCTGCGGATCATATGAGCGTTTGTTGAAAACGACGCGGTAGCTCGCGGCATTCGGGACCGCTTCCCAGGTCACGGTCACGGCGGTCTCATCGCCCTCAGTCAGCGTCACGGGCTCGACGACCGGCTTCGGGGTCCCGAGGACCTTGTTGCCGGCGAGGGTGTCGAGGCTCCATGCGAGCTTGACGAGGGAGATGGCTCCGGTGCTATAGATGTAGACCGTCCCCGCGCCCGATACGGACGGGATAACGACCTTCTGGACACCGGCGCCCGGCGTAGCCATCGCGCCGCCCTTGACGGCAAATCCGTTGTCATCCTGGAGGGCGACAACCACAGAAGCCGCACCGCCGTTTGCAACTTCCAGGTCGACCGATCCGGCCGTATTGACCTTGAAGGCAACGTAGCCTGCCGTCGGGACGCCCTTTTTCGTCAGCTCGGAAGCCGAAAGGAAGTGGATGCCGCCGTCGGCATTCATCGGAACGGCTTCGCTGCCGACAAGAAGCAACTCGTCGCGGACGCGGCTGTTTTTCACCTCACCGGCAAAGAGCGTCGCATCCTGGAGATTCCAGGTGTAGTTGCCTTCGATGACATTCTGCGTAAGGTCCTCTTCCTTCTCGACGTAGGAGATCCACCACTTCGAGGCACCGACCTTCTTCGCGATCAGATCCTGGTCGGCGAGCTGGAAGAAGTTGCCCTTGGCGTTGTAACAGGGATCCGTATCTAGGACCGTCATGCCGACGGTGCCGGCAGCGACCTTCTTGAAGAAGTCCTTGCCGCAGGCGAAGGCAAAGTTGTCCTCGGCATTCAGCGTGGACGGGATCACGGTCTCGGCCTTGTTCTGGAAAAGCTGGGAGTAATCCTCGACATCCTCGGCCGTCTTTCCGCCGTCGACATAGAGGAAAAGATTGCGCTTGAAGGACATCTCGGTGTCAACGCGAATGGCGAAGATACCGCGGTTGTTGCTGTTGTCGACCGTGGAGACATTCTTGACGGTGTTGTTCTCGAACACGAGACGACCGATCGTCAGATCCTCACCGGCCTGGTCGCCCAGACGGAAGAAGGTGCGGATGCCGTCCCAGACGGTATTGTTGACAATCTGGATGGAGTTCACCGTGGAGTGGGTATTCTTGCGGAAGTCGATACAGTCACCGGCCATGGCCGCAGCCATGTCATGGATGTCGCAGGAATCGAAGACGATGTCTCCGACCGTCAGACGGTCGCCGTCGCCGGTCTTGTTGTTATAGAACAGGCCCGCCTTGAAGTTCGTGATCCCGCAATGGACAAAGACTACGTCGCCCAGGGTGACTGCCCCGCCGGAGAAGTTGACAAGGTGGTTGTGGCTCGCCTGGTCGTCGAAGACGATGTTCTCGCAGTAGATGGACGTGCCGTCCGCCGTCGTTCCGGCAGCGATATCGAAGTTACCGAGCACGACCGGCCTGTTTCCGTCGGCGTCGAGTTCACCTACGATCTTGACGCTGGACCCGGGCTTGGAACCGCCGAGGGTGTACGGGGAGCCGGAGAGCTTGAGGTAGATCTCACCGCCGGCCGTCACGTTGGCGACGAGTTCCTCGGAAGTGCTGACCGGGGTCAGCGTACCGGGCTCGGCCTTCGTCCATGCATCCACCGCACCGCGGGAAGCGGAGAGGTAGAAAAGAGTCAGCTGGTACTCGGTCGAGGGCGCAAGGCCCGTCACCGTGGCGGCGGCGGCTTCCGCTGCGGCGGCGTCGAGCTCAAACTCGACCTTGTCGCCGCCCCGGACGGGGCTCGCCGTGATGTGGGTCACTTCCTTATAGTCGGAGGCATCCTTGCTCCAGGCCAGGGAAACGGAGTTTTCGCTGCGGCCGGTCACCTCGAGGAAGAGGTTGTCCTTGACGGCATAGGTCGTGGCGTGGCCGTCATAGACCGCCCAGTTAGACCAGGAACTCTCGACAGGCACCGCGGCACCGTCCACCTCCTGCATCCTGCAGGCGCGCACCTTGAACCAGTACTGCTGGTCCGCGGTCAGACGGATCGTGTAAGGGACCTCGGCAGGCAGGACGGACAGGGTCTGCTGGACGACCGTCAGGGCTTCGTCCGTACAGATAGCCAGCTCATAGGCATCCGCGTCCTTGTTGACGTTCCAGCCGAAAGTGACATAGTCTCCGGTCGCGACGTCCACCTTGGCGGAGAGGTTCTGCGGCTCGAGACAGCGGGACAGTTCGAGGGAAGTGATCTCCTCAAACTCCTTCTCGGAGCAGCCCGTAAAGAGGGCAAAGCCGGCAAACAGGGCTGCTGCTGATTTGATTATAGTCGTGTATTTCATCTCTTGTCGCTGCTATTGGGTGATGGATTCGTAACCGTAGTCGTTCTGGATACAGCCCTGGCTGTTGATCATCGTCGTGTTGAAGATGGGCCAGAACATGTGCTGCTCGGGATCAGCGCTGTAGATGCCGTCGATCAGGCCGTCGTAGAGGCCCGTATCGAGGCCCTTGCTGTCGACCACCTTGTTGATGTAGCCGGCCTTCTTCTCCCATGCGCCGGAAGGTTTGGTACTCTCGCCATTCAGGCCGCAGACGACCAGCTGGCCGTCGACCACCTGATAGTAGACATCACCGTCCATGCCGTTGATCGTGCGGCCGTCCGGGGCCTTGAGGTTGTCGCGAAGGGCCTTCATTTCAGCCTTGGCCTGGTCCATCTTGGTCTTCAGGAGATTCCAGCGGATGAGGTCGAACTTGCGGGTCATCTCGCCGCAGAACTCGAAGGCGCGCTCGTCCACTATGGCTAAGAACATGTCATCCTTCGCACCGATGGCGGCGACATACGCTTCTGCCGCATCCTCGTGGCCCTTGAAGGCGCGCTCGCGCACCGGGAGGAGATACTCCTTGGCTTCATCCAGATAGCCGAGCTCGTTGGCGATCTCAGCGGCCATCAGCAGGACGTCGGCATAGCGCATGACCACGGGCTTGATACCGTCGTCATTACCACCGGTGTAGGGATTCCGGGTCATCCATTCGAAGCGATACTTGCCGAAGTACCATTTCTGGATACCGGGCAGTTCGGGCTCGTCGTCGGCATTCCAGCGCCAGTTGACGCAGGTGATGTCGCGACGCACGTCGTCCGGGTCATACTTGAACCACATCGTCGGCACCGGGCCGGCATCGCCGCCGCGGGTGACGGTGGCACCGCCGGCATAGCGGGAGCCCTCGCTGCGGACGGCGAAGGTATAGTTCCAGCGGCCGCGGCCGTCGGAGAACGGAATCACATAGAGGGTCTCGGAGGAAGGACCGGCCACGAGGTTGTCGGCATTGCTCTGCTTCTTCCAGTAGGTCTCGAAATCCTCCAGCGAAGCGGCGCCGGACGAGATGGCGGCCCGGAGATACTCCAGGGCCTTCGGATAGAGGACGGCCTTGCTCAGCTTCGGATCGGAAGACATGCGGACCGTACCGAGATCGCCGGTCCCTACCATGCCGTCGTCAGGACGGATGGCATAGCCCGACGCCATCAGGGCGATGCGGGCGTAAAGGCCTTCGGCGAAGATCTTGTTGACCCGGTCGGTGCGGGATGTTGCCGCCGTAGCGCCCGGATTCGGGAGATACGGGATAGCCTCGTCGAGGTCGGCGAGCAGCTGGCCAAAGATCACGTCGCGGCTCTCCTTCGGCACATAGATCGTCTCGCCGGTAATGCTGCTGAAGCGGGCCGGGACATCTCCCCAAGCCCTCACCAGATCGTAATAGATCATGGCGCGCAGGGTCAGTGCCTCGCCGAGCAGATACGCCATGTCGGCATTCTCCTCGGGATGGCCGTATTCACGGATACCCTCGATACTGAGATTGGCTCGCTCGATGGCCTCGTACATCTTGGCGAAGGGGCCGTTGTCGAGGTTGAGCTGGGCATTGTTCGGAAGGAGCGTATAGCCGGCGATCTGGTATTTCTCGTCGGTGGCCTTAAAGGTATTGTACCACTCGATATCGCTGTTCAGACCGATCCAGCTGAGGTAACGTCCGCGGTAAGAGTTCGTCTCGCCGAAGGACTGGGCGATCGAAAAGATGGTACTTTCCGTCAGGTCGTAGCTTGAAAAGACCGTAGCGGAATCGAAAGTCGAAGGAGACTCCGAGTCCAGGAATTTCTCGCAGGAATTCGCGGAAAAAGTGATGATCGCCGCGAGCAGGATATATTTGATGGAATGTTTCATGACTGTATCCTCCTTATTTAACGATGCAGACGACGACACGGTTGCTCTCAGGCGAGAGGGAGGCGTCCTTGTCGGAACCGGTTCCGGCAGAAGTGATGCGGTCGGCGCTGATGCCGGCGCTCCTCAGGAGCTCGACCACGCTGGCGGCACGCTCGGCGGAGAGGTTCTTGTTGATCTCGGCGGTACCTGTCGCGCTGTCGGCATAGCCGGTGATGGTGATCTTTGCCTCGGGATTGTCCTTCATGATGCGGGCGATCTGGCCCAGCTTGAAGGCCTCTTCCGGACGGAGTTCGGCCTGGCCGATGACAAAGTAGAGTTCATCCTCGTAGATGCCCTTCAGGGTGCTGGCAGGAACTTCGACTTCCTTGACGACTTCCTTCTCGACCACCTTTTCGACGACCTTCTCTACTACTTTCTCCTTCACAACTTCCTTCACCACTTCGCGGATGGCGGAATCATAGACGGAAGGAGCGGAGGCGCTCTTGAGGGTGCTGCGTTTGCCGAAGCTCAGGTTGACACCGGCCACGAAACCGATGCTCTTCGGATAGGCGGAATAGTCCACTCCCGGAGTCAGCGGGGTGGCACGGCGGGTATCCACTTCCGGATCATAGCCGGAATAGCCGGTCAGGCAGAAGAGATTGGTCCCGGTCACATAGAAGCGGACCTTATTGAGATTCGCCTTCTCTGTCAGGCTCTCGGGCAGGGTGTAACCCAGGGTGAGGGTCTGGAGACGGAGGAAGGACGCGTCCTCGACCGCCCAGTCGGAGAAGACGGCATTACCGACAGCCGGCGACCACATGGTCTTGCCGGCGTTGACGGCCTTGAGCTGGTCGGGATCGGTGATCAGTTCGCCGGTCGCCCAGTCAACATTCGTCCATCGCTTGTCGACATCCATCATCTCGAGGAGGTTGCGGTTGTAGAACTTCCTGGAGGAAGTGAATTCGATCTTGTTGGCGTTGTAGACCTCGTTGCCGATCATGAAGTTGAAATTGGCGCTCATGTCGAACCCCTTGAAGAAGGCGCTCAGCGAGAAGCCGCCGGTAAAGTCCGGAGCGGCGTTGCCGATGACCTCGCGGTCGGCGACGGTGACCTTGTTGTCTTCGCTCCCGTCGATGTTCTTGAGTTTCATCGCACCGGGACGCATGTAGGCGGCGCCGATGACCGAGGAACAGTCGACGACACCGTCATTGAGGACCCACTTGGTGCCGTCCCAGGTAAAGTCGTCGACACCGTAGAAGCCGTCGCTGCGGTAGCCGTACATGCTGCCGAGGGGCTCGTCGACACGGACGATGTAGTCGTCCCCCACCTCGGTCGAGGCCCAGTAGGACTGCGCCGTGATGGATTCGAGGCCGCCGAGGTCGGTCACCTTGTTGATATTGTATGCGATGTTGCCGCTGAGATTCAGGGAGAAGTCTTTCTTCTGGATGATCGGGGCATTGAGCGTGAGCTCGACGCCGCGGTTACGGGTCGAACCGACGTTCTGGTACTGGCTGTCGTAGCCGGAGCCCGGGATCGGGAAGTTGATCAGCAGGTCCTTCGTATCGTTCTGATAGACTTCGATGCTGCCGGAGAGCGCGCTCTTCCAGAGGCTGAAATCGAGACCGATGTTATGGGTATAGGTGGTCTCCCAGGTCAGGTCGGGATTGTTCATGACCTTGCCGGCGGTGAAGATATTGTTCGCCATCGAGATCCAGGAGCTCGTGGAGGAGGCATAGGTCTTCAGCAGCTGGCCCGACGGAATGTTGTTGTTACCGGCGGTACCGAAGCTGTAGCGCAGCTTGAGCTGGTTAAGCCAGCCTGCGGAACCGGCCATCCAGGGCTCGTTGGAGATAGTCCAGGACACGGCCGCAGAAGGGAACCAGCCCCAGCGGTTGCCGCGGGCGAACTTCGAGCTGCCGTCCGCACGGAGGGTCATACCGATGGAATAGCGGTGCTTGTAGTCGTAATTGACCCGGCCGAAGAAGGACAGGAGCTTGTCGTCCGGACTGTAGTAGTTGTTCGTCGAGGCGGGGATGCCCGAAGACATGAAATTCCAAGCCATGGCGGCATCGTAGAAGGTCGGGAAGCCGTCGACCATCTCGGTGATGGTATTGCTCTTGGTGATGGTCATTTCCTCGCCGAGGAGAACGTTGAGCGAATGGTTGTCACTGCCGAAAAGATCGGCGAAATCATAGCTCAGCGTATTGGTATTGCGATACCGGGTGCGGAAGATCTCCTTGTGCTGGTTGGACGGGGTGTTCTTGACCGTAGAGTTGTTGGCGACATAATAGGTCGTCAGGCCGTAGAAGCGGTCATCGCTCTGGCGGAAGTCCTCGAGGCCGCCTTCGATCTTGAGCTTGAGGTTCGGGACGATCGTCCAGTTGAAGGCCGCATTGGCGTTCCAGGTCGTGCGGAGGCGCTTGGAATCGTTGTCCGCGACACTCCTAAGCGGCGGAGCGTTGTCGCCATAGTCCTGCTCAAGGTCAGAATCGGTCGTCGTGGCGGCGACGGGAATCGGTGCGTAGGAGACGGCATGTTTGAGACGGCCGTTGCCGGAAGTGGTACCGGTGTCGTTGATGCCGTTGGCGCCGCTGCCGCGAACATCCGTACGGGAGTAGCGGACGCTGGCGTCGATCGAAGTGGTTTCCGAGGTCCTGAAGTTCCCCTTGAAGTTCAGGTTGTCGCGGGTGTAATTCGAGCCGCTCATGATGGCCTCGTCACCCATATGGGCATAACCGAGGGTCCAGTTGCCGAAATCACCGCTTCCAGAAATGGAAAAGTCGGTGGAGAAAGTGGAGCCGGTGTTGCCGAAGACGGCATTTACCCAGTCGTTGCCGGCGAGACCGCTGTAGAGGTCAATGTCGTTGAAACTGCCGAAATAGGGCGAATAGTTGCTGCTGACATTGTCGCGGATCGAGGCAAGCTCATACTGGAACTTCACGAAGTTCTCCGGATCCATGGCGACGATGGCATCCTTGTTCGCCATCCGCTTGAGACCGTAGTAGGAGTTGAACTTGACCGACAGTTTCTGGCCTTTTTCGGCGCTCTTTGTCGTCACGATGATGACACCGTTGGCGCCACGGCTACCGTAAATGGCGGTCGAGAAAGCGTCCTTCAGGACGTCGATCGAAGCGATTTCGGATGAGGAAATGTCGTTGATGGACTCGACCGGGAAGCCATCGACGATGTAGAGCGGGCTGCTGTCCTGGGTAATCGAGCCGCCACCGCGCACGCGGATTTTGATGTCCGCATCGGGATCGCCTTCGGAAGTGACGACGGAGACGCCGGCCATCTTTCCGGAGAGGGCCTGGCTGACCGAGGTCACCGGCTGTTCGACGAGGGCGTCGGCGCCCACGGAGGAGACGGAGCCGAGGAGGTCGCGACGCTTGACGGTCGCATAACCCACCACGACGACTTCGTCGAGGAAGGACTGGTCCGCGGTCAGCACGACGTCGATCCGGGTACGTCCCTGGATCGGGACCACCTGCTCCGATAGGCCGATGAACGAGAACACCAGGTTGACTGCATTGGCGGGGACGGTGATCGAGTAATCGCCGTCGAGTCCCGTGGTGACGCCCTGGGTGGTCCCTTCGATGAGAACACCGGCCCCGATGAGGGGTTCGCCCTCCTCGTCGGTCACCACACCGGTAATGGTGAGGTTCTGCGCCGAAAGGGTCACGGCCGTCGCCAAGCCAAGCAGTACAAGAATGATTTTCTTTGCTTTCATGGAAAACGGGTTAAAAGTTAGTGAATATAATTATTGTATCGTACCATAGGTTGCGCCGGCGCTTCCGCCAACGACGATTTCCTTCACGAGGTAATGGAGGTACATTTCAAGGTTGGTGTAGCGCTTCCCGGGGTCGAGCGTATAGGCCGCGGCATCCTTCGCGGAGGACTTGTTGAGGCCGGCCTTTTCCTCAAACCAGTTCGGGATGCCGTCCGCGTCCGCATCGCTGAGCTTGGGATCATCGCTGCTGAAGCCGTATTCCGGCCAGCCGCCGACGTCGGTCTGGGAATCGATCAGGCCATTCTTGCTGCCATTGCTGCCGGAACAGGTATAGGTGCCATCCTTCACTTCCCCGGCGATACGGGTATCGATCCCGTCGCGCGCGTGGCAGGCTCCGGCCCATGCGAGCACCGCAGTGAGGGCATCCCCAGCGCTATGAAGACTCATCGGCTGATCCTCGTACGGGGCCGTTTCCCGGATCTTGTCGATAATACTCTGGGAGGCATGGACGGAAGCGGTGCTCCAGTTGTTTTCCGTCCATTCGCTCTTGCCGTGCATGATGTTGCCACACATGTAGAAATGGCCCGGAAGGATGGTGCCGCCGCAGTTGCTGCAGGACGTGGTGGGCTCGATGAACCAGATGTGATTGGAGGGAGTCGCCGGACCGGGCTTATAGTAGTTGCCGACGAAATTGTACTTGCGGTAGTCGCCGCCGGTGTTACTGGAGCTCTCCCCGCCATAGCAGGTATTGCCGGACCAGTTGTAGACGACGTTGTTGACGATGGAGACCGGGCCCTTCTGGGTGCTCACGTAATCGTGGTCCAGGCGCGGGTTGCGGCTGTCGTGATGGGCCAGCAGATTGTGATGGTAAGTGGCGTTTTCGCCGCCCCAGATGCCGCCGTAGCCGTGGGAGCCCTTCCCATGGACCGAATTGCGGAGGCTCTCCGAGACGATGTTCCAGGAGAAGGTGAAGTTTTTCATCCCGTAGAAGGAGGCGCACTCGTCGGTGCTCCAGCTGACGGAACAGTGGTCGATGATGATGTTCTCGTAGGGCGTGTCGCGGTTCAGGATCTGGATGGCGTCGTCCTCGGTCTTTTTCTCATCGCCCATGCGGCAGCGGATAAAGCGGACGATGACGTTGCCGGCGCTGATGCGGAAGGTATAGTTTTTCAGGCAGATGCCGTCGCCCGGAGCCGTCTGGCCGGCAATCGTGAGGTCGCCTTTCTTGACGTTGAGCATGCTCCCGAGTTCGATGACGCCGGCGACATCGAAAACGATCGTCAGCGGACGGCCGGCAGTCTCTATGCCATATCGCAGCGAGCCCTCACCGCTATTGCTGAGGTTCGTCACATGGTAGACGCTGCCGCCACGACCGCCGGTAGCCCACATGCCGCCCCCTTCAGCACCGGGGAAGGCGCGGGCCGCACCGTCCTCCTCCGCAGCCGGAATCAGATACTCCTCGTAGGCGATACCGGAAGGCTGGGGATCGACCGGATCTTCCGGGGTGCTGTCTCCCCCGGTCGAAGCATCGATCCAGGACATCTCGCTCTTGTTGCCGATCCCGTCGACGGCGCATACGCCGAAGCGGTAGGCGGTAGCGGGACTGAGATTCCCGATGGCGACATTTCGCTGGGTGACCGTGCCGTGATCCACGGCACTCCCCTCCCGGGTCAGCTGCCAGTCATAGGAAATGGCAGCGCTCACCGGACTCCACTGGAAGGTAAGCCCGGTCGCGGTCGCCGCGTGGAGCTTGAGATTCTCCGGAGCCGACAGACCCTTTCCTTCCGGATCTTCTTTCGATCCGCCGCCACAGGAAATCAGGCAGGCCAGCGCGGTCAGCAGTATATACGCACTCTTTTTCATCGTAGTTTTTCATATTCGAGCGCCGCGGAGATCAGCGGGCCGATACCCTTGGGATCGTTGTCGCGCACGCGTTCATGGATATAATAGTCATAGTTTCCGCTGCGATGCTCTTTGCCGCCAAGACCGGCGACTTCGCAGCAGCGGTGAAGGGTCACAAGACCTTCCTCCTCCGAGACGAAGGTCTTCAGAAGCGATGCATAGGCCGCCTTCGCCCCATCCGGGTCGCCGAGGACGCCGAGACGGATCCCCTTGAGCCAGGCATAGACGAACATGGCGTTGCAGGTCGCCTCAAGGTAGTTTCCTTCCCGGCCCGGACAGTCGAGCACCTGATACCACATCCCGGTAGCAGGATCGGCATAGCGCGGGAGCACCTCGTAGATGCTCTGGAGAATGGCGGCGAGCCCGGCCCATTCCTCCTCCCCTCTCGGAAGGATTTCGATCACATCGACAAGAGCCATCACATACCAGCCGAGGGCGCGGCCCCATGCATGCGCGCTCTGCCCCGTCTCCGGGTCGCACCAGAACATCTTGTGCGAGGAGTCCCAGGCGTGGCGAAGAAGGCCGGTCCGTTCATCCCAGGTGCCCCGGTAGACGGTCTCGAACTGGTGGCAGATGTCGGCCCGGTTCCGGGCGCGCTCGGCCGGGTCGGAGACATAGCGGGCCGTATATTCGGCATAGAAGGGCTGGGCCATGTAGAGGCCGTCGAGCCACATCTGGTCGGGATAGATCTGCTTGTGCCAGAAACCTCCTTCCGGCGTACGGGGCTGGTCCCGGAGCTGGCTGTAGAGCGAATCCATCGCGGCGCGGTACTTTTCCTTTCCCGTCAGGTCGTAGAGGGCAAAGAGCGTCCGGCCGGGGCAGATGTGGTCGGTGGAGAAGTTCGACTTCTTGTACTTGTAGATGCGCCCCGCCTCGTCGATGATGGCGTCATACCAGGCGTCGACGTAGCCAAGGACAGATCTCTCCACGCGGCCTTCGGCCTTGGTCGAGATGACAGGGGACTTGTCATTTCGAGCGAGCGAAGCGAGTCGAGAAATCTCCGCCGCATCCAGGAAGGCCTTCAGTTCGAGGCCGGTGGTATAGTTCCACTTGAGTTTCCCTTCGAGACCGTCGAGGAACGTCGCCTCCGGGCAGCGGGCCATCTCGGAGCGCACCACCCTGAGGGACAGCGGAAGCGGGTTCCAGACGATGCCGTCCTGCTCCTGGTACATGACCTTGTCGAAACGGTATTCCGCCGCTTCTTCCGCGCTCAGCTGATGGCTCCAGCTCACACGCGGGCCGCGGGCGCCGGGCCCCGTGGAGCCGTATTCGGCATAGTAGGCGTTCTCCTTCGTATTCGGCTTCCCTTCCTTCTCCCAGTCGTGCCAGCCGTCCGGGAGGATATGATCTCCCAGCCAGCAGTCGATGAAGACCGTCTTGGCGTATGCGCCCCAGGGACGGCCGAGATAGCATTTGGTGATGCCGGGGTCGGCGGTCAGCGTGCAGTTCTTGAAGACATAGCCGTACTTCTGGCCGGGGAGCGTGCTGGCCGCGGTCACATAACTGTTCTTCTTGGAGTGGATTGTGCAGTTTTCGAAATACGCGATGCCGGGGCCGAAGATAAAGTCGGTCGTGCCTTCGATATAGCAGTCGAGGAAGTAATTGCGCTTGATGCCGCCGTCCTTGCCGTAGCGCCCGTAGGTATATAAGGTATCCTGATTCCCGAGGAAGCGGCAGCGGTGGAAGAAGAGGAAATCGCCGTCGGTAAAGACCGCGACGGCCTGGGCGATGTTCTTCCCTTCGCCGGCAGAATTCTCAAAGGTCAGATCCTCGAAGGTGATGTAGCTGGCGTGGATGTAGACGCTGGCGCTGCCGGAAGTGCCCATCGGGAAGTCGCGTCCCGGCCAGTTCTTTTTGGCGTATTTGTCGAAAGTCAGCACAGTGTTCTCCGCGCCGTCGCCGCTCAGATGGAGGCGGAACTTGTTGTGGGGGATGACGATCTCTTCCTTGTAGACGCCGGCGTTGATGTGGATGGTGGTGACCTCCGCATGGCTGTAGTCCGGGCAGGCGTCGATGGCCTCCTGGACGGTCAGGAAGTCGCCGTGGCCGGTCTGGTCGACGACAAAATGATAGAAGCGAAGATGTGCGGCGACCTCCGGAAGCCGGGCCCGGATGGCCTCGCAGACGAGCTCGGTCACCTTGCGGGCGCCCGAAGCGACCGTGTGGGTGTTGTCGTCCTTGCCGGTGGAGATCATGAAATAAGCCTTCGAGGCCTCGTCTCCAATGGACTCCAGCCAGTCGAGGGTACACTCCGTCATATCCAGGAGCGTCACGGCCTTTTCTTCGGCGACGGCTTTCATCGCAGCAGGATAATCGCCGTGACAGCTCCGGTCGAGCGCGCCGCCTTTGAACCAGCGGCGGGCGACCGGGGTCAGCAGTACGGGGGTGCCGCCCTTTTCGCGGACACCGTCGATAAAGAGGCGGAGATTGTCCTGATAGGCGCCCCAGGGGGCTGCATAGCGCGCCGGATCATCCTTTTTCGAATCGTTGTGGCCGAACTGGATAAATACGTAATCCCCCGGCCGGACGGCGTCATAGACCTTCTGCCAGAGGCCGAGGTCGATAAAACTCTTCGTGCTGCGGCCGTTCTGGGCGTAATTGACGACGGTCACGGCCCCGGGATCGAGGAAGTTCTGCAGCATCATGCCCCAGCCGCGCTCGGCGCCCGCCTTCGGAAGGTTCTTTTCGGCCATGGTACTGTCGCCCATCAGATGGATGGTGAAGGAGCAGCAGAGCAGCCAGATGGCGGCAAGGAGGGAGATTCCACGGACAAGCCGTGGAATGACGAAACCGTCATGCCCGGCGAATGCAGGGCATCTCTTAGTAGCGACTGTCATAATTCTATTCCGTTTACGATGACCCGGTCGAAGACGACGCCCTCTGCCTGATGGACCTCAACACCCTTTCCGGCGGTAAAGCGGCAGTCGTGGAAGTCGAGGCCCCGCAGCGGCAGCTCGGGAAGGCCGTTGATGAAAATGGCCTGGTCCGCGCCGGAGCAGGTGACCCGGGAAATGTGGATGTCGCGAAACTCCGGGGTGGTCTCGTCGACGGGAAGGATATCGGCCGCGGCACCGCCCTGCATCTCCGTCGCCGCGACGCCGGCATAATAGAGATTGAAGATGACCCCGTAGGAGACGATGTCCTTCATCAGGATATCCTCACACCAGATATCCCTGACCAGGCCGCCGCGGCCGCGGGTGCTCTTGAAGCGGAGCCCCACGTCGGTGCCGAGGAAGCGGCAGTGGCGGACAAGGATCCGCTCTACGCCGCCGGACATTTCGCTGCCGACGACAAAGCCGCCGTGGCCGTGATAGACGGTGCAGTCTTCGATGAGAAGATTGCGGCAGACACGGGCGTGGCGGCGCCCGTCGGCATCCTTGCCGGATTTGATGCAGATAGCGTCGTCTCCGACGTCGAAGGTCGACCCCGTCAAGATGACGTTCTCGCAGGACTCGATGTCGATGCCGTCGCCGTTGGTGCTGTAGTGGGGATTGCGGACGGTGATGCCGCGGACGGTCAGGTTGCGGCACCACAGCGGGTGGAGATTCCAGCAGGGAGAATTTTGGAAAGTGACGCCTTCGAGAAGGATGCGGTCGCAGCTGCGGAGCGACACCAGCACCGGACGCAGGAAAGTCTTGATCTCGTTCTCGTCGAGGGAGTCGTCGGGCTTGTTGAGCGAGCCGGCCGTGGCACGCGCCTTTTTATAACCTTCGTCGGGATACCAGACCTTGCCGTCGTCGGAAAGCACGCCCCCGCGGGCGACGATTCTCTTCCAGAGGTCATTCCCCACCTTGCGGCGCTTGACCTCTCGCCAGGCGTCCCCGTTCCCTTCGATGATGCCTTCGCCGGTGATGGCGATATCATGCACCCCGGTCGCGTTGATGGGCGACAGGCAGCGGCGGACGTCGAGCCCCTCGAAATTAGTATCAATGATGGGATAAAGGTCCTGGTCGGTCGAGAAGATCAGGACGGCACCTTTCTCCAGATGGAGGCCGATATGGCTCCGGAGTGTAATCGGGCCGCTCAGCCAGAGGCCTTCCGGGACGATGAGCGTGCCGCCCCCCTTCTCCGCCAGGGCGGAAATGGCAGCCTCGAAGGCATCGCTGCAAAGGGTCTGTCCATCCGGAAAGGCGCCATAATCGGTCAGGACGACGCTTCGGGCGGGAATATCGGGAAGCGCGACCTCCGGCATGTCGAATGGAAGAACCTCGCCGCTCCCCTGCTGCCCCTTCTGGGCGGCGCAGGAAAAAGCGGTCAGTATGGCTACCCAGAGGGCCGTACGGGGGATAAACCTCATTATCGCGAAACTGTTAACTCGTTTTAACTATAAATATATGCAAATTTACACAATTATTTGAATCTTCAAAGCGAATCCGGAAGCAGCTGCGAAAGTTTTTATTTATTGGGGAAACGCTTTGCATTTCGGCAGTTTTTTTACTATCTTTACACAATATCCGGTTCTATGCGTAAACCGGCCCGCAGCAATATGAAAAAGATAATTCTCTTAGCCGCTCTTCTTATCGCCGTGCCCTCTTTTGCCGGTAATCGGAACATTGATATCACCCGGACGGGTGCCCGCGCCGGCAGCGACCGGGACAATGCTCCCGCCATCCAGAAAGCCATCGACAAGGTCAGCCTCGCGGGAGGCGGGACGGTCACCGTCCCCGCCGGAGATTTCCTGACGGGTCCCCTCGAGCTCCGTTCCGGAGTGGAACTCCATCTCGAGATGGGCGCGCGCCTTCTGGGCATCGCCGATATCGCCGCCTATGAAAAGGCCCACTGGATCTACCCGAGCGGGAAAAAATCGCCCCACTGCGGCCTCATTTACGCAAACGGCCAGGAGAATATCGCGGTGACGGGTCTCGGCACCATCGACGGCCAGGGTGGCGATCCGGCCTTCAATGTCGGCAAAGCCGATCCGGGCGGCCGGCCGATGATTATCCTCTTCCGCGACTGCAAGAACGTGGTCGTGAAAGACGTCCGCCTCGAGCATTCGGCCCACTGGGTGGAGTACTACACCGGCTGCGAGGGGGTGCGCATCAGCGGCATCAAGGTCTATTCACATTGCAACTACAATAACGACGGCATCGACATCGAGTCGAAAGACGTCGTCGTTGAGAATTGCATCTTCGACTGCGAAGACGACGCCATCTGCCTGAAGGGAGCGGACTGGTGCGAGAACGTCTCCGTCACCAACTGCGTGGCCGCATCCAATTGCAACGCCATCAAGCTCGGCACCGGCTCGACCTGCGGCTACCGCAACATCTCGATCAGCAACATCACCGTCCGCGCCGCCAGCGAGGACAACTTCCGGCACTGGTCCACCAAGATCACCGGCGTCACCGCCCCCGTCACCGTCATTTCCGGCATCGCCATCGAGGTGGTGGACGGCGGCCTCTGCGAGAATGTAAACATCAGCAATATCTCCATGCGCGACGTCCAGACGCCGATATTCATCCGTCTGGCGCGCCGCTGCGAATCCCGCATCCCGGGCGGAAGCCGGATGAAAGGAATCACCATCAGCGGAGTGACCGCCGTCAGCGAGAGCATGATGTCCAGCTCGATCACCGGCGTGCCCGGCCTTTATCCCGAGAACATCTATCTCTCCGACATCGACATCACCGCCCCGGGCGGCGGGACTGCCGAAATGGCGCAGATCCCCGTCCCTGAAGCCGAGGACACCTATCCGGAGAACCGGAAGCTCGGCCACATCCTCCCCGCAGGCGGTCTCTACATCCGCCATGCGAAAAACGTCTGTCTTTCCAACGTTCGCTTCCATTTCCGCTCTCCGGACGAGCGCCCGCTGATTGTCACGGACGACTGCACGGGCGTTGTCGAGCGTTAACTCCGGGACTGCCATGCTCCGACCGAAGCGAATACTCCTCTGCGGCCTTCTCGGCATCGTGCTGACCTTCCTTTCCTGCCGGGAAACGGCGGTGGATAAGGATGATTTTGCGCTTCTGGACCTTTCCCGGCCGGGGCTTGAGGAGGTAAAGGCCTGCTGCGAAAAAGAGCAGTGGAAGGAGGCGTCCGAGGCGCTTTTACAGTATTACCGCAGCCGCGAAGGCATCTATATCCCGGGACAGAATAACCGGGAGGCGACGGAGCGCGACAGCCTTTGGTCCGAGGACGCCCTGCAGCACACCTTCCACGTGCTGGCCGATACCGCATGGAACTACGGACGCGACATCGACTGGGAGTACTGGCCGGTGAAGGATATCGAGATGCGGGTCCAGCTCCATCGCCAGGGATGGTGGGCTTCGCTCGGGCGGATGTACTGCACAACCGGCGATGAGAAATACGCCCGCGAATATGTGGATGAATTCCGGGACTGGGTGAAAAAGAATCCATACCGTCCCTTCGGGATCGACCAGCATGGGACGGTAAGCAGTGGGACCATCGACATCGATTCTCCCAATGAATGTTTCGCCTGGAGGCCGCTGGAGGTCGGGATCCGGCTGCTGCGCTGGTGCACTCATTTCTCGCTGCTTCGGGACTCCCCTTCCTTTACGCCGCAGTTCCTGCTCGAATTCCTTCGGGCATACCACCAGAATGCCGACGTGCTGATGCACTCATTCAGCCCGGCCGGGAATCACCTTATCCACCAGTCTTCCGGGATCCTCCGCGCCGGAATCTGCTTCCCCGAGTTCAAGGATGCGGAGACCTGGGTTAAGGCCGGCGTGGAGAATCTGAATGCCGAAATCACCCGCCAGAGCTATCCGGACGGCTGTCACTACGAGCTGGACCCGGGCTACCATATCGGCTTTATCGAGTCCTACAACGACGCCATCCAGGTGGCGGCGCGAAACGGCCGGCTGGACCTTTTTCCGCCGGAGTGCCTCGAGCAGCTGGTGCGGATGACCCGCTATTATCTCGATTACCGCTACCCCGACGGGACCCACCCCTGCTTCTCCGACGCCCGCCGGCACGACGACCTGGCCGACAGGGAGCTGCTGGAAGAGGTCAGCCGCTACAACGACTCCCCTGCCGCCCGGGAGGTCCTTTGGTTTGCGACCGACGGAGAGGAAGGAAAGGCTCCCGCATACAAGACCTCAGGACATCCCGACACCGGGTTCTATACCTTCCGCAGCGGCTGGTCCGACGCCGACATCATCATGCCCGTCAAGGCGACCGGGCGCGGCATGTGGCACGCCCAGCCCGACTTCGGCACCTTTGAGCTCTGGGCCTACGGCAGGGTTCTGATGCCGGATGCCGGAGCCTATACCTACTCCGGCGACGCGGAGATCGAACGTGAGCGGGCCTATTTCAAGGCCACGGCGCGCCACAATGCCCTCACCCTCGACGACCGGGATTACGACGATCCGGATCCCCGGGTCATCAGCTGGACTCCGGAAGGAGAGCATCAGCTGCTCTCGGTAGAACACGATGCCTATGAAGGCCTGACGCGCCGGCGCAGCATCGCCTTCGTGGAGGAAAAATATTTCGTCATCACCGACGAGGTCAGCGGCCCGGCATCCGGCCGCCTTACCCTTCGTAACGGCTTCGGTCCGGGATCCCTGACTCTCTGGGGCAATGGCGAATTTGTTTATACAGACGGCGATGCCGGGCTCCGGATTTCGGTCTCGGGACCGGAGGGCTCGACGGTGCGCATCGAGCAGGACTGGTTCAGCGAAGCCATGCACGAGCGGAGCCTTCGGAGCGTCATCTGCGTGGATGCGCAGCGGTCCCCGGGCTCCGGAGCTCAGCGCTTTGTCACCGTCCTCACACCCTTTTCCAATGCTACCAATTAATCATTATAATGTATCATGAGAAAGATTATGTTTACGTTTGCATCCCTATTTGCCCTTTTCGGATGTGCTCCGAAAGGGAATGAACTCGTCAATCCGAACGGATACGTGCTCGAACACCCCGCTATCGACGTAGCCGATCCCATTGCCACGGCCAAGTGGTGGTGCGAGAATCTGGGCTTCACGATGACCGTCCAGAAGGATGATCCCGCCCACACCACGTTCCTGGTGGACGCCACCGGCCGGGTCGCTTTTGAGATGTACCGTGCCCAGACCACTCCCGCAGCCCCGGACTATGCGTCGATGGATCCCCTCACGCTCCATTTCGGCTTCACCTCCAAGGATGTCGATGCGGATATCGAGCGTCTCACCAAGGCCGGTGCCACCCTCGTCAAGCGCGACCAGGCTCCCGGTTTCGACGGCGCCATGATGAAAGATCCCTTCGGCATTTCCATCCAGTTTGTCAAACGTGAAAAAAGTGTCCTTCTGAAGTAACCATGAATCGTAGCATCCTTCTTTCCGCCCTGACGCTGCTGCTTGCCGCCACCGGCCTGCCTGCACAGGTCACCGTCTCGCCCGATGTTCCTCTCGGCCCCATCAAGCGGATGAACGCCGTCAACAACGGCCCGCGCATCAACAACGCCGAGCAGGTCTACACCGGCACGACGGGCTATTTCCGGGCCGCCAATGTCGGCTATTCCCGCAACCATGACGCTGCCGGATCCGGCGCGTACGGAGAGCACGTCGTGGATATTACCATGATTTTCCCTGACTTCTCGAAGAACCCGAACAAGCCCGAGTCCTACGACTTCACGCTGACCGACCGCTATGTCAAGAGCATTCAGGACGCCGGCGTGGAGGTCTTCTACCGCCTTGGCCAGAGCATCGAGAACCAGCCGCTGAAAAAGTACAACATCTATCCGCCCAAGGACAACAAGAAGTGGGCGGTCATCGCCGAGCATATCATCCGCCACTACAACGAAGGCTGGGCCGACGGCTTCCATTTCAACATCCAGTACTGGGAGATCTGGAACGAGCCCAACCTCGAGTGGGACGACGACAAGTGGAAAGTGGACCCGCGTTGCTGGGCCGGCTCTCCGGAGGAGTTCTACGATTTCTTCGAGGTGGCCGTAAAGCACCTCAAGGGCTGTTTCCCGAACCTTCGGATCGGCGGTCCGGCGATGTCCGGCAAAGACCCGGGCGTGAGGGAGGTCCCCGTCTGGTATGACCTGCTCCTCGCCGAGATGAACCGCAGGCAGGTTCCCCTTGACTTCTTCGCCTGGCACATCTACGAATGCGACCCCACGGTCTATGTGGATTATTCCTACCAGGTGCGCGCCCTGCTGGACAAGTATGGATACACGGAGGCCGAATCCTTCCTCAACGAGTGGAACTACATCAAGAGCTGGACGGACGACTATCCCTACTCGATGCGCACCCTGCCGAGCCCCAAGGCCGCGGCTTTCGTCTGCGCCTCCATGCAGGAGGGGCAGAACTGCCCCACCGACATGATGATGTATTACGACTGGCGTCCCTGCACCTTCAACGGCCTGTTCGATCCCCTGAGCGACACCCCCATCTGGGGCTACTGGGCCATCTATTCCTGGGGCAAGCTGAAAACGCTGGGGACCCAGGTCATGGCCGAATCCGATGTTCCGGATGTCCGCGTGACGGCCGCCGTAGGCTCCGAAGGCCGGCTGGGCATCCTGGTGAGCCGTTATGTGATGGACGACAATATCACCTCGGTGCAGAACGTTACGGTTAAACTCGCAGATGGCAAGTTCGACGAGAGAGTCCGCTGCCACATCACAGACCCGTTCAGCATGTATACCGAGTACCCGGTCGCCCTGCAGCCCGACGGCACCCTGCTGCTCGAAATGCAGCCGGATTCGTTTGTGTATATCGAGTATTAGATTTCTCCACGCGCCCCTTCGGAGCTAGGTCGAAATGACAAGTCCCTGTCATCTCGAGCGAAGTCGAGAGATCTACTTATTCCCCAGCCGCATATAGTCGGGATACCAGCAATCCTCTTCCACGATTTCCGTACAAGTGTAGCGATGGCCAAAAGTGTCCGTCGCTACTACTTTTATGGAGGCAGCGGGGTTTTTGATCGTGTACTTGTACATATGGTAGCAATGGTCCATATAGTCGCTGTTGGACGGGTTGAGCCTGCCATTCTTGAAGCCCTTGCCCAGCACGCCCAGATGGTAGGCCTGTGCCCACCAGTCCTGGGATGACTGCTCCCCGTAAATGACCGTGGAATACATGGCATCATCATAGGTCTCTTTGTTTTCAGGCATCAGGCTGGCTTCGCCGGAGAGCACGTCGTCCTCATACACCTCCACCTTCCAGTTGACGTCGCTGTTGAATACGTTGATCAGCAGCACGTCGGAGGGATGCGGGTTCACGAAATAAATATAGGAACCGCCGTACTTGACTCCGCCGCGGTAAACTCTCATCTGGTAGTCCCGGGTATTCATATGGTTGTTGACACCGATGAAGTAGGAGTCCACAATCTGTTTGCCTGAGAACTCATAGACATGATAGCCGTTGGGGGCACCGTCGACGGCGAGGTTCGACCACCAGAAGATACCGCACAGCGCTTCGTGGACATGCTCATAGATGCCGGAGCCTCCGACATCGGGCACATTCTTGATATAATGCGTATGAGCGGAGAAAATCTCGGCATGGGAGAAGCCCCTGAGCAGCGTCAGGACCTTGGATACATTATCCCCGCCGAGGCAGGAGCAGATGGGGATATGGACGCAGAAGACGACCGTTTTGTCGGACGGGACATTCGCGAGGTCGGCGGCAAGCCACTGGTACTGCTCATCAGTGAAACCACCACGGTACTTACGGGGTTCCGTGCTGTTGTTCCAGATGATATTGCGCATGCACACCACATGTACGTCCCCGCGGTTGAAGGAGTAGTTGATCGGCCCGAAGCAATCCTCGAACGCGCGCTGGGCCTTCAGGAAAAGCGTGCTGGAAGTTGCGTCGGTCTTGAGCTCATTTCCGGAGGAAGTGTAGAACCAGGTATAATCATGGTTGCCGATGGTCTGGAACACGGGCATGTTGATCTTGCTGAAATGGGAACGCATGGTGGGAAGCCCCCCGGTAGAGTTTCGGCTGTCTTCGTTATACACGATATCTCCGAGGGTCACTCCGTAGCAAGGCAGTGAATAAGTAGCCGCACGGGCGTTGATGGCGGGTACGGATTCGTCCCTGAAACGGTCCGAATTGACGAGGGTCTGGTTCTCCCTCTTGGCATTGTGCGCCTGGGGATCAGCCATGGCAAAGAGGACGAAACGGTTCTCGACCGCCTGGCGTTCCAGCGTGAAATCGTAGCCGGAGCAGCCCGCGAGCTTACGCTTGAAAAAGTCCGGGCAGCCGTCAGCGTTCTTGGAAATGACCGCATCGGCTGGCATGGAAATGTAGAAATACCACACGTCGTCGTTATCCGGGAGCGTGTAATAGCCCCCCGCATCCGTTACCGTTACGTCAAAACCGTTCGACACGCTCACGCCAACGGCCGGCGAGCCGTCGCTGTAACGCACGTGGCCTTCCACCCGGGTAATCGGCTGGGCCTCAGTATTACAAACGGCATAGATGGTATGATTGGACGTGCTGTTAAATGATCCGGAGAGCCAGGACTTATAATTGGCTTCGGTAATTGTAACCGTGGTGCCACTGAGCGACACAGCCCCTTCGACGACGATCGGACTCGACGAAGTCCCGAGAGAATTCTTCGCTGAAGTGCCGTTATAGCAACCTGCGACGATTCCCACGTATTCTTTGCTGGTGGCTACCGTTTCCAGCGTACAATCCACGGAGCAGCCCTCGGCGATGGTCATGGTATTGTTGGCCACGACACCGATCAGTCCACCCTGGCCGGAAAGAGAAACCCGGGTCAGAATATCGCCGGTATTGTTGCTCTCCGACAGGGTATGGCCCAGTGCATGGAAGGCGCAGACACCACCGGCGGAAGACTCGCCCGAAGTGCTTTCGATAAGAATATCCCCTTCGTTACGGCAACTGATGATTCGTCCTGTACCCGCCTGGATGCCGCCGAAACGGCCCTTGCCATTTCCGTAGACAGTGATGGTGCCGGTATTGACACAGTCTTCGGTGCGATTGTTTACCGATCCCTCCTTATTGGGCCATCCGACGATGCCGCCGACTGTCGTATTGCCGTCCGTGGCGTCGAAATCCACCGTAATCTCTGCGTTATTCGTACAGGAGATGATGCTGGTTACATTCTGCCCCGGTGCGAAGTACTCGCCGCCGCAGATACCGCCGATGTCAAGCAGTAGGCATTTGGGAGATGCGATGCGGCCCGAAGTAACAGCGCCGACCATCAGACGGCCCTCATTGGTGCAGGAGCGTACCTCGCCGCAGGGAGAACCGGCGATGCCGCCGATCTGGTGGCGCTCAGAGTCTGCGGTAACCGCTTCGATCGAGCTGAAAAGGAAGTCTATCTCTCCGCTGTTGCTGCATTCAGTGACGGAGAAACCGGTATATCCATACCCCGCGATGCCGCCCATGCTGGCGAGAGCGTTGGAAACGCTTCCAATCTTCGACGAGCCGCCCGGATGGCTGGCCTGGAAGGTAAGATGGCCCGTGTTGCTGCAACCCGTGGCCGATGCCGTCAGGTATCCGGCGATGCCGCCGATGCCGACGCCCTTCACCGAAGAATTGTTGACATAGGAGATGTCGCCTTCGTTGGAGCAGGAGCTGATCGGACCGGTCGAATAGGCTGCGATGCCGCCGAGAACGACACTTCCGGTGGCCGGAGAAGTGCGTTGGAGGCTCACGGAAGCACGATTGACTACTCCTTCGATGGTACCTTCGTTACGAAGGACCACAGGGGCGAAGACATCCGTGGTCGGCTCGAAGCTGCCTTCTACCGTGAAATCCTTGAGCGTGCCAGTGTTGGTGTCGAAGAGCGGCGCTCCGGGGTTGGAGATGGTATGGCCGCGGCCGTCGAAAACGCCGTCGAACGATTCCGCCGAAACGGACTCGCCCTGAAGGTCTATGTCACAAAGCAGACAGGCGTCGCCGGAAGGGGCCGCCAGGAAAGCGCGAAGGGCCGCCGCATCGGAAATACCGCCCGCCGGGTCGGGACTGTACACCAGAGAGGAAGCATAGATGACTCCGGCCTCGCAAGCCTTTGACGGCATGCTGGTCCGGGTCATGGTACCGCCTTCGGAGTCGGTCAGGACAACCATGATTCCGGATTCCGAAAAATCGGAAGCGGGGATGACGATGTACCAGTTGCTGTCCACCGGGGCGCCACCGGGGCAGCGGACCGTTATGGTGCTCCCGTTCTGGCCCGAAGGAGTAAGGGTACTGAAATCGGTCGAGAAACTTCCCGAAAGCGGAAGTCCTCCTAGCGAAGTAAGGCTGACACTGACGATGCGTGCCTCGCTCTCGGTGGAAATTTTGATAATCGCGGCCTGGGAGACAAAGTGGATGAGACCATCCTCCGAAGAGCCCAGCATTACAAAAGCAGCCGGATCATAGCTCCCGGACACCCATTTCTGCTCGGCAGGGATGGTCAACTTCGCGCTGCCGGGCGAATAGCCAGATACGGCGGAAGCGGGATAAGCCGCGTAATAAGGTGCCGAGACTCCTTCGAACTGGAAGGTCGCCCCGGTAGATCCCTCGGGGACATCAACAAGCGGTGAGGAACTAATGCCATTGACCGAGATGGCGTCGCCTTCTGTCCAGTAATTGGGATATGCGTTCCCCTCTTTGGGGCCGAGGGTTGTCCTGGTGGCAGGAATCACCGCCGTAATGGAGACCAAGGTCTCCTCCTCTTTGGGATCGTCGGGAATCACAGGCGTATCGTCCGTCGGGACCTCGCTTTCACAGGAGGAGCAAAGCAAAGCGGCGATTACCGCAAAACGAAAGAGCTTTCTCATGCCTTATATAAATAGTACCCCAGGCGCCGGTCAGGGCGCCTGGGATAAAAAGAGGGTTTGACTACCAGTCCTGGACTACAAGATGTTCATCTTCCAGTACGGAGGTAATATCGTAAGTGGAACCGGCGCCGCCGGCGAGAACATCGATAGTTACATCAGTGATGTCGTTGATGGTGTCATCGTGGGTGTTGTCCTTCCTGACGGTACCGGGGGCAATCGTGCAGGGATGGGTATCATCGCCTTTCTGGATGGAGAAGGAGGCGCTTGCATTCTTGGTACAGCAGAAAAGACCTGTCGTGGTCGTGCTGCCCCAGACGGTACCTGCCAGTTTGTGCCCAATCATAGTGAATGTGCTACTGGCATCGCTCCCTTCGACAGTTGCCATCAGACCGGCCGTGTAATTCTCACCGCCGACTGTTGCCAAATGCGTATCGATGGTGGCGTTCATATACCAGTAATAATGCTTGGTCGTGTTGGGTTTCGGACATCCGACAATACCGGCTGCCCAGATGGAACCGGTCGTGGTGGCGTCAACGATGACATCGCCCGTATTCCTGCAGTTGTTGAAGTTGAAGGAAGCGTTACTGATCCATCCGCCGATGCCGCCGACATTGATAGCCGTGCTGCCCTTGTCTCCGGTGACATAGATTGTTCCGGAATTACGGGCGTACTGCGTCTTGATACCGGTAGTGGTGTAACCGGCGATACCGCCGATGCTGAGATCTCCGCCATTGCTCTTGGCAGGGCCGGAATTATCGGTAATGTTTCCGCTGTTGGTGCTGTACTTGCTGGAAGTACCGGTCATGTTGAAATAACCGGAACTGTTCCTTCCGAACAGACCTCCGATGCAAATGTTCTTTGCACTGCCGCCATTCACGATATTTCCGGAATTGGTTAGTTTATACTGGGCAGAACTGCCGGCATCGGCAATCACGTTATTCTTGTCCAGGTATCCAACGATTCCGCCCACATATACGTAATTAGTAGCATCACCGGTATTGGTAACTGTACCGCTGTTAGAATTGTTCTTGAAGGTGTTGCCTGTCTGCATACGACCAAGCAATCCTCCAACATAGTTAATATCAGTTACTTCGCCGGTATTGGAAACGTCACCGCTGTTGGAGTTGCCGTCAAATGTGGCGTCCTTGTCCAGATAACCGATAAGACCGCCAACACGGTTTTGTTTGGAGTTACCGGTATTGGTAACGGTTCCGGTATTGGAGTTGTCGGTATAGGTGCCGAAGCGAATCCAGCCAATGACACCGCCAACACTGTTAGTAGCATCTGCATTAGCACCATTATTGGTGACAGCACCGCTATTGGTACAGCTAGTGACTGTCATGGTGCAGGACTTGTCAGACGAGTTACCTGCCTGGCCGATGATACCACCTACAGAAACATCCTTGTTCCAGGCGCCATTATTGATTACAGCACCAGTATTTTCGCAATCTGAGATGGTGAAATCAACTCCCCAGAATGTTCCCAGTACGCCGCCAACCATCAGCTCGTAGCTGTTGCCATCGGCGTAGGAAGTATAGTTGGTGACGCTGGCCTCGTTGGTACAGCCGGTGATGGAGGAACCTTCTAACGCCTGACCAATCAGACCGGCGATGTGATGCTCTCCAGTAACGCCGCCCGCAACATTGAAGGATACGCTACCCTGAGAAGTACAACCGTCCGCAGTACCAGAAAGCACATTGGCAAGAATACCCAAATCAAGCTGGTCCGCGGTGATGTTCAGCGTGGAGTTGAGGATGAGATCCTTGACAGTACCCTTCAGCTCATTGAACATAGGCTTCGTAAGGCCGCTGATGGTGTGGTCATAGCCGTTCAAGGTACCTTCGTAATCCTCGATGGTCGCGAAGGCTTCGACGGTCGCGGCAGAGAGGGTGATATCCTTGGAAATTTTCGCTTCAAGGGTCTTGTTGCCACCTGCAACGGCACTGACAAAGGAGTTGAAAGATGCATCGTCCGCGATCGTAAAGACAGGATCGTCATCGAGGGCAGTGATCTTCACCTGAATGTCGCTGAGGTAGAAGCGGTTCTTTCCGTCGATAGCCTCCAGGGAACCGATGATGAGCTGATGGTCTGGCTCAACATTGGTGATGGTGACGCTCTTCGTCTGCCAGGACTTGACAGCGGTAATACCAAAGCTATAGCCTTCGGAGAGAGATGCGCCCGTGTACTTCCTGAAGCTTGCGCTGGAAGGATCGGTCGTGGAATTGATCGTAATGCCTTTTTCTGCAAAGACGGCCACATCATTCGCGTTGGACTCATACTTGCAGGCGGTTACTGTAACCTCGATAGTGGCCACCTTGCCGACAGGGATACCGGAAAGGGCAGGCGTCACAATATGGGTACGGCCGTTAGATGCAGATACGCGCAGATAACCATTCCTGGTGTAGCAGGAGCTGTTGCCGAAGAAGCCCCAGCCCTTGTCCAGACGGCTGCCGCTGAGATCCCAGCCGCTGCCGAAGATACGGTTGCCGGTGTCGCTGTATTTGACACAACTACCGTCAGGATTGACACCGGAAGGAGCAGGCAACAGGTTATGCTCGGCGGGGACAAAGCCTGAAGCAACGGCGAGTTCGTCCGGACCGTGAGCGATTTCACTGAAGTCCTCGGCCAGGATCACGTCGCCAACGGCAGCATCGCTGACGGTCGTCGCATCAACGACGGTGAAGGCCTCGGTCGTTGCGCTGACCGGATCGGAAAGATTACCGTTTTCGTTGTCCTTTACCTGGAACCAATAGGTCGTGGAAGGCTGCAGGCCGCCGAATACGAAGCAAGGGCTCTTGCCATCCCAGCGACTGGCATCGGCATCGCATTCAAAGGATACGATAAGGTCGGTGCATGCCTGATTTCTGTAGAGCGCATAAGTGTAAGGCTTGGCAATGTCAGCAGCGGCTTCACCACCGTAGGTCCATCTGAATGCGGCAGTACTGGAAGATACGCCTGCCACGCTGGCCATAATACCGGGATCCTTGATCGCGGTAACGGTGACAGTAACGTCGCTCAGGTAGAAGCGGTTCTTGCCGTCGATGTTCTGAAGTGAACCGATAACAAGCTGGCAATCGGAATCCACATTGGCGATCGTGACACTCTTGGTCTCCCAAGTCTTGACAGCAGTAATACCCAAGCCATGACCGTCAGAAAGGGACGCATTGGTGTACTTCCTGTAGCTGGAGTTGTTGGTATCCTCCGTTTCGCTCATCTTAAGTTCCTTTTCTACGAAGACGGCCACGTCATTAGCGTTCGACTCATACTTGCAGGCGGTAACGGTGACTTCGATGGTGGCTACCTTGCCGGCAGGAATACCGGAAAGAGCCGGCGTTACGATGTGCGTACGAGCACCTGAGGATGAGGTACTGACTCGCAGGAAACCGTTCTGATAATAGGCTGCACTGTTTCCGAAGAAGCCCCAGCCTTTGGAAAGGCGGCTGTCGCCAAGATTCCAACCGGCACCAAAGATACGGTCTCCGGTACTACTCTCTTTGACAAATGAGCCTTCGGGATTGACGCCGGAAGGAACGGTCAAAACCTTGGAGGAAGGCATAAAGCCTGCCGCGTCGGCAAAATCATCCGAATTCCATGCAATTTCACTGAAGTCTTCACCGAGGATCACGTCGCCGACGGAGGCATTGCTCACGGTCGTCGCGTCAACTACGGTGAAAGCATCGGTCTTGACGCTGACAGGATCGGAAGCATTACCGCTTTCGATGTCAGTTACCTTGAACCAATAGTCGGTGGAAGGCTGCAGGCCGCCGAATACGAAGCAAGGGCTCTTGCCGTCCCAGCATTCTTCTTCCACATCGAAATCGTAGGAGACGACCAGATCCGTGCACGCTTCATTCCGATACAGGGCAGCCTTGTAAGGCTTGGCGATGTCAGCGGCAGCTTCGCCACCGTAGGTCCACCGGAATGCGGCAGTGCTGGTAGATACGCCCGCCACGCTGGCGCTGAGGCCGGGTTCCTTGAGAGCCGTGATGGTAACCTTGATGTCGCTCAGGTTCATACGGGCGTCATTACCGGAAACGGAACTGGCGGCACCGAAAGCGATACGGTCACCCTTGGCAACATTGGAGAGAGTCACCTTGTAGGACTTCCAGGCCGTTGCCGCCTCAAGAGTAATGGGCTGAATATTCGAGGTGAGATTCAGCGTGTTGGTCTTCGTCTCACTGATAAGCTCATTGAAATCTCCGCCAGGCTGGACGGCTACGATAGCGTTCATCGTAGCATATGCAGAGCTGGATTCACTATAGTAAGGGCAGGCGGTAACTTCGACCTCAATCGTAGCGACCATACCGTCAGGGATGTTGTCAAGGGCCGGAGTCACAATGTGGGTAACCTTCTTGCTGCCAACGAGCTTGATGTATCCAGGATGGATGTACAGATTGTTGTTCGCCCCCTGAGCCCAGTGCGCAAGACGGCTTCCGTCAAGGGCAGTTGCCTGACTGCCGAGCGTTTTCTCACTATTGGTATCAATCGGCAGGAAGGTGTCAACCTCAGAATAATCAAAGGAATCCTGAGAGGTCGGGAAATAGCCGACACCCCGATTAATCAGTTCACTGTCCCAACGGAGCTCGCCAAAGTCTTCGGCGAGGATCACGTCACCGACGGCGGCCGGCGTCTCGGAGGCCTCGACGATATCGAACGCTGCGGTCTCGACGGGCAAGACAATGCTTTCTTCGCTGCTCGTAACGTTAGTAACCTTGACATAGTAGGTGGTACCGGCAGCAAGACCGCTGACGCAGAAACGAGGAGATGAGCCGCCCCAGCACGCGCTTTCGGCGGGCACGGCATAGCTGTCAACGAGGGTGCTGCAGCCTTCGTCGGAGTAAACGGCAAAGGTGTAAGCCGGTTCGGCGGCACCGTCTACACAAATGATTGCGGTAGAGCTGGTGATACCCTCGGCCGTGATGGCAAAACCGGCCGCAGAAGGAACGTACTCAAGCGTAGCGGGCGAATAGGCCTCACCGGCGACAAGCGCCTTTTTCAGCGTAGCGCTCTTTGTCATGGAGCCGCTCTCGCTGTCGAAGATCTCGACCGTCAGGGCACCTTCCAGACCCGCAGGCACGCAGATGAAGAATTCTGCGGGTAGCGCAACCGGCTCCAAGGCAACCAGTTCGACGATATTGGAGACCGTCGTCGGCGTAAGGGCGCTGAAATCCGTGGTGAACGAGCCGCTCAGGGCCTCTTGCGCCGCACCGGTCAACTTGACGCGGGTGATGGAAGCACTACCGCTGAGGCTCAGGTGGATCAGGCTCACGCACGGGGAGAGAGCCACCTTGTCGTTATTATTGCTCTTGCCGAACATGACAAACGCCGCAGGGTCATAGGACCCCTCGACATAGAGTTGTCTGGCAGGAACGGTAAGAGTGGCACTGCCATCGCTATAGGCGGAAACAGCAGATACGGGATATGCGGCATAGTACGGAGTCCCGATCTCACCGTCAAAGGTGAAAGTGGCTGTCGATTTCCCATCAGCGTCAGAACCAAGGGCCTGCGAAGCGACACCGTTGACACTGATCTGGTCGCCGGTTTTCCAATAGTTGGGCCAGGACGTACCGTCTTTCTGTCCAAGAGCGGTCTTGGTCGACGGGAGACTGGCGCGAATGGTCGTGCTGGATGCTTCCGGAGCTTCCATTTCCTTCTGGCAGGAAGCGAGGGCAAGGATGCTGAGTACTGCAGCAGAAAGGAGTAAAATCTTTTTCATAAGGCAATACTGTTTAATCATCCCACTCAATGGTATCGGTGTCCTCTGTGATGGAATCCAGCGCGGTGCCGGAAACCAGGAACGAAGATTCCAACGCAAACTGGAACCGCAGTCTGCAAGTTGGCGCTGTGTAGAATTGTTTTGTTTCCATATTGATTATGTAGTTGTATTTATTCTATGTTCGTCAATTCCAGGATCTTCACGGTCATGTCGGTGATGAGCATCATGTTGGCGTTGGACTTATCCGTTTCGGAGGTCGGTCCGAATGCAATCCGGTCGCCCTTGACCACGCCCTCGATCGTCACCACAAACTCTTCCAGATTGGTAATACCACCGCTGTAAGAGATGGTCTGGATGTTAGAGCTGAGATCCAGTTTGTTCTTGTTGGTCTGGGTACCGGAAGAAATCTCATTGAACGACTTGTTGTGCTGGACTGCGAGGACTGCTTCTCCACCCGAAAGCTTTCCGGCGGCATGCAGCGTGATCTCGAGCTTGGCGGTCACGTCTTCAGGAATATTGAGAAGCTCCGGAGTGATGATATGAGTACCATAGCTGGTCGTGCTCAGGAACATATATCCAGGACCGACATAGATACGGGCATACTGACCCTGTGCCCACTTGGCAAGCCGGAATCCGGATTCCTTCTTTCCCGTGGACTGAGCTGTCAGGCTTCGCTGGGCGTATTGAGTGGTGATGCCGACAAACATGGCCGCGGTACGGTCGGTGAAGCTCTTCTTCGTATCGGAGTTGTAAGCGACACCCTCATCGGCGATATCGATACCGGCCGCCTCGCTGAGCTCATCAGCACCCCAGCAGAGCTGGCCGAAGTCTTCTGCGAGGATGACATCTCCAGCATCTGCGGCATTCTCAGACACCATTACTATATTAAATGCCTCAGTCTTGGCAGGGATGACAGCAGAAACGATATCTTCTCCGGAGGTGTCTGTCACCTGGAACCAGTATTCGGTCGCGGGAGCAAGGCCGGTGAACACGAACTTGGGCTGGTGACCCTTCCAGCATCCGTCATCTGCGGGGATGCTGTAGGAGAGCTCCAGATCCGTGCAGTCTGCATCCTTATAAAGAGCGACCGTATAAGGCTTTGTGACATCCTCAGACTCTCCGAGGCCCTCAGTCCAGGTAAAGGACAGGGTGGAAGAGGAGGCATAGGCAAACGCAGCCTTGATCGGATAGGACTTTTCGATCCGGAACTCCGCCATCTCATTCTTCTGCGTCGATCCGATTGTGCTGACACAGAGTTTGGTCGAAATGTTGGAAATCGTTCCGGTCACGAGCGCATAGGTGTTCCCCACCTTGAGGACGGAGAATCCGTTGGTATTGCTCAGCTCGACGTTGATTCCGTCGGCCGGAATCGGGGCGGGAGCCGCTTCATCCTGATACAGGACCGCGATCGGATAGCTCCCGGACTCCTCGACGGTAACAACCGTCCCGACACTCTGGTAGTAGTACACACCGTCTACCATAACGCCCTTGAGCATACTGCTCCGGATAGGGATCCGGCATCCGTAACCGTCTTCGGTGACGACCTTCAGGTACGAATGGGCGTCGTAGACAAAGGCGGCTTCCGCTGCGGGCATTGCACCGAGGGTAAGAACGCCGTCGTCCGTGATGGAGGCTACGCCCTCATCCTCAACACTCCACGAGAAACTGTGGGTCTCGCCGTCGGAAGTGGCGGCGGAAAGGATGAGGCTCATGCCTGGATAGCCATACAGACTGTTAAGCGGCTGGCCCTTTTCGTCTTTGATCGTTACGCTGTAGGCGACCTGAGGGTTCACGCTCACCATACAGGCGGCTTTCTGCTTGCCGTCTGCCGATGTCGCGATGACATAGGTCACGCCTTCGGCCTTTCCGGTAATCGCGCCGTCATGGACCTCGGCGTACTGCTCGTCTAGGACGCTCCATACCACACCCATCCCGAGAGATTCGGGGAGCACGGTGGCCGAAATCGATACCGTCTCGCCGACATGGAGGTCGACTTTGTCCTGGCTCAGCACCACGCTTATCGCGCCCTCACTCCCCTCTTCGGAATCACCCTCGCAGGCGAACAGCGCAGGCAGCAGAATGGCTGCTATAATAAAGAATCTACTTTTCATATTCTACTTGTTGTAGCGTACTGCAAAATAATCCAATGTGTTGTAGCCGCTGTTGTTGGCGATGGTGCTGGAGTCGTAGGAATCCTCTGACTTGGCGGCTGCCTTGTTGTTACGGGGCATCAGGCGGATACTCACGCTCTCCTGCCCGAGAATCTCGGTCGGGAGCGGGAAGTCATACACCCGGGAGCCGAGGGTCTGCCAGTCGTTCTGGGAAGCCCAGATGGCGACATCCGGAACGGTGAACTCACCGATATCGACCCACTCTCCGTCGCTCTCCTTGGAAGTATCCGTCGTGGTCAGCGAGTACTGGGCCTTCCAGTAGCGCGGCGAACGGGCGCTCTGGGAGTTGTTGTACATCGCAAACTGCATCGACACATGGTCGGAAGTGATTCCGGCCGTGCTGAAATGGATCAGCCAGCAATAGCCGCGGCCATTGTCACTGTCCCACCAGTACTTGTTGGACCAGCTCAGCATGAGGGAGTTCTTGAACCAGCCTTTGCCGTCGGTATTCTGGTCGGCCTCGGTGCCGTTGTCGACCCAGGGCTGGTAGATGCCGCCATCTTCGAGCTCAATGCCGGCACCTTCCTCGTATTTACCCTTTTTCTTGCTGCCGCATTCGCCGATATAGTAGTAAGTCGGAGAGTAATTGCTCACCTCGCCATGGGTGTGGCACATTTCGCCGTTGCCCTTGGTGGCGAGGATGGCATTGGGAAGGACGGTCTCCTCGAATTCGCCGGGGAACTTGGCATAACGGAACTCGGTGATGATGCCGGAGAAGTTGTCCGCAAAGTCCTTCTTCAGATCGATCTCTTCACGGGTGAGGTGGCGGAGCTGATAACGGCCGATATTGCCGTCCTTTTCGAAGCTCTTGTAGCTCTCGTGGACCACGATGCCCGTGATGTCACCGCTGCCGTAAGGAAGCGTATCACCGTTGCGGCGGTAGGTGCAGGTCATGTTGGTGAACATGTACATGCTGCCGCCCTTGATGTCGCGGATCAGGATCGGGAACTTCGCCAGGCGGTTGTAGCCGCAGAGGGAGGTGTACCCTTCGTTGACGGGCGTGAAGGGACCTTTACGCATGGCAATCTCGCAGTCCTTGATCTTGACGAGCGTATTGATGTCATTATCGGTCAGCTCGGTGATGCTCTTTTCCTTCCAGGGCATGGTGAGGGTGCCGTCCGAGCTGGTAAGAAGGTTGCTCGAGGAGACGCCTTCGATCGTGTAGCAGAACGGTTCGCCGGAGGTACGTTTTACGACGGCGCCGCCAATGCCGAGCTGGACCCGGCTGTAGCGCATAAAACCGTTATCACCGGCCGACTTGGCGATCAGCCGGAAGCCGTACTGGCCGTCGACGCTCTCCAGATAGGCGGTCCGGTCTGTCAGGGTGTAGTCGATAACGCCGGTTCCCTGCTTGTAGTCATCCACCTGAGCGTCGCCGGCGTTGCCGCCTTCGGTCGTACTCACGATGTAGCCTTCGATCATGGCGTCCTCCGGGAGGGTGTATCCGCTGGGCGTAGCGAGACTGCGCAGCTGCTCAGGGGTAAAGACCGTACCGATATTGTTGTCCTGGCGTGCCTGGATCACGGAAATAGTCGCGGTCTGAGTCTCCTTCCATCCGTCTTTGTAGGTGAGGACGATCAGGGCGCGGCGCATATAGTTCTTGTCCGGGTTGTCGGCGGTCTTGAAGGTAAGGGTGCTGTTTGTCAACTGGCATTCCCGGATCCACTCATCGTCACCCGAGTAGCGGACCTCTGTTGAGATGCTGCTGAGCGGGACATTGATGTCGGTTGCGATTGTGTTGATTTCACCGGTGCCGTTGAAAACGACCATCGAGCCGGCGGCAACATAGAATTTCTCTTCTACCGCACCTCTCTGGAAAATGCATACGGTGTCCTTGCGGGTGTCCGTCTCGAACAGGATGTCCGCGCTGCGCTTGAATCCGTTGTTCGGCCCGACATGGACGGGAAGAGTGCCATCAGCGTCGAAAGAGGTAATACCGAGCCCGATCCAACTCTCATCAGAGGGCTCTGTCAGCAATACGGAACCCTTCCTGTTGGCCAGGAACGGGACATCGACGTCACCACCATTCTCCCCGACATAATACTTGTGCTCGGCCATACCGAGCTCGTCCGGAGCGAAGACCTCAACCTCGAATTGGTTCCCGTCGCAGGAGGACAGGGGCAGGATGAGGGCGAAGATCGCTGCAATAAAAAGTATCGTTGTCTTTTTCATAGGCGCTTCTATTGAGTCTGGATGACGCTAATCGTATTAGAATAAATGGTATCACCTTCCGTTGAGTCGTAGCTCCCGGCATCCGTGTGAGAGAGACGGACGTTGGCCGTTCGCGGCGCACCCGTGTTATTCGGCGCAACAACCAGGGTTACCTGGTCCCTTTTCACATCGCCGAGAGTAATCCAGGGCGACGCGGGCTCCTCCCCTTCGGGATAGGTAAGAGTCAGGAACATATCATCCAGATCGTAGATGAGGTTCGTGTCAAAGGGAATGTTTTCGATAAGGCCTTCGGCGGGCGCATTGATGACGCCGGCATCCAGCGCCATCACGCAATTCGCATCACTGTAACGGGGACTCTGATACATGTTCAGGGTCAGGGTCTTGTCTCCGGCCTTGAAAACGAGAATTACGCGGCGGGCCCGGCCGTAATTGATGTCGAAGTCGAACACGAGATAGCCGCTCTTGTGGCCGCCAAAGCGGTCGATGGACGCCCAGTCTACGGGATGGTCAAACTCGACCGTCCAGTCGGTATTGGAGAATACCGCTACCTGGGTCGATCCGCCGTCTGCAGAAAGGATATTGTATTCCGAGAGCAGACCCAGGGTCTGGTCGTACTCGTACTTCTCCCTGCAGGAAATCGCAGCGAGAAGCATCAGGATAAAAAGTGCTGTTTTCTTCATACCCCGTTAGTTTGTTAGATTGTATTTGTCGTACTCTGGATTCGACAGGACGCGACCGGAGCGCGCACACTGGACGTCCGGAATGGGATAGTATTCGTGGCAGGGACGGATATTCTCTACCGCGAGTGCGTATGTGTTGTATGCAAGCACCTGGTCGTACCAGATGCCCCAGCGAACGAGGTCATATTTGCGGCCGAATTCGCCGAAGAGCTCGCGGCCCCGCTCGTCGCGGATTTCGCCGCGGAGCTTAACCTCACCGACGAAAGAGTAATCGTCGAGCTGGGCGCGGCGGCGGACCCGGTTGAGATAATCGACGGACTTCCCGAAGTCTCCCTTTTCGCACCATGCTTCAGCGAGCAGCAAGAGCGCATCGGCATAGCGGAAGATCTTGTAGTTGTTGCTGTCGTCATTATGGTAAACGCCGAAACACCAGAACTTGTGGCCCATCCATTCGGTGCTCTTGAATTTTGCGCCGTGCCATGTCGTTGCTATGTTGAATTCGCGACGTATGTCTCCGGTGCCGGAAGGCGCGACGTATGATTTCAAGTAGGTGGAAGGACGAAGGGGTGCATAGGAATATGCCTTATCGCCGACCTCCGGGATGCTGACGCCATCGAACATGTCCGAGCCTGTCTCGCCGGCGCCTTTTTTAGGAAGAACCAGCGCAGAAATGGCCAAACTGGAAGCCGTGTGGTAGTTGATACCTCCCTCTACGTATTCGTGATTAATCTCGAAGATGGATTCCGGCGTATTCTTGTTGCGGAAGCATACGTCCGAATAGGGATACTGGTTAAGATCTCCGTAGATGGCCTCAAGGTGCTCGCAGGCATAAATGACGGTGTCCCAGTCTTTGTTCCAGGCTGCCATCTTGGCAATCAGCATCCAGCCCATGGCCGCTCCGCAATTATTCATCTCCTGGTCGCAGGTGCGAACCTGGGGAAGGGTCGGGACATAGAGCAGGAGTTCGTCGATGAGCGTCTTGCGGGTCTCTACCGCGCTCATACGCCCGAGCGAAGCCATGCGCTGCATATCGTCCTCGTTCTCAACGTAATCCTCATAAAAAGGCACGTCGCCGAAGAAACTGGTCAGGACATAATAGTAATACGCAAGCAGGATGCGGGTCTCCACGGCATAAGGCGCTTTTTCGCTGTTATCGACAGTCGAGCGCTCAATGCCGGCGAGCGTGCTTATACAGTAACGGATGCCTCTCCAGCTGTGCTGCCACAGGATGGTGGCTGCACCCGGGCTGGACGGACTGATCTCGAAGCGGGCGTCCTGCTGGGCAGAACCGTTGGTAGAAGCGAGGTCCGTGGCTCCTTCAAGTGCAATGAGGTACTTGAAATTGTGAATGTTGTTGAGGGGATCGTAGCAAGCGTTGACCGCGGCACGGATCTGCATGGTGGTCTTGAAGAACTCGTAAGGATTTACGATTCCGTTGGGGTCTTCCTCCAGCTCGCAGGAAGATACGGAAACCATGCCTGTAAATATAAATAAAGTATAGAGTAACTTTTTCATACAGCAGATTAGTATTTCATTGAGACGGAGAACACCACTCGCATGGGCTTGGGATAGTATGAATTGTCGTATCCGTTCACGCCGCCGGAAGAAACATCGGGGTCGAAGCCGTTATAGGTGGACCACAGATAGAGATTTTCTCCGGAACAGGTCATTTCGAGTTCGCGGATGACGCGGCTCTTGAGGTTGAACCGGTAGCTAAGGCTCAAGGTCTTCAGGCGGAGGTACGAGGCATCGTGAATCATGAAAGAACTCGGAAGTGCGGCGCTGTCGAAAATGCCGGCACGGGGAAGGTTCGATGTGGGATTCTTGATGGGATGCCAGGCGTTGACCATATAGGCATACTGGTTGGTGCGGCGGGAACCTGCCATATAATACTCAGAATAGTTGAGTACCTTTCCGCCCAGGGTGTATGAGAAGAACACGCCGAGCGAGAGGTTCTTGATGCGGAACGTGTTCTGAAGGCCGCCGGAAACGATGGGGTCCGGGGAACCGAGGAACACGATGTCGGCGGAGTTGAGCGAACCGTCATGGTTCTGGTCAATGAAAATCGGGTAGCCCAGTTTGGTGGAAGACTGGTCATTGGCGTACGCGTGGGTAATCTTGTTGCGTTCAACCTCTTCCTTGCTGTGCCATACGCCGGCATACTGGAAGCCCCAGAACGAATTGACAGGGTAACCCACCCTGTAGCCGATCGTCATATAACCGACCTGGTTGGGCGAAATCTTGGTGGAGACTTCGGATTCCGCACCTATATCGTTCACCATGGAGGAGTTGTGCGAAACGGTGAACGAAGTGGACCAGCTGAAGTTGCGCTTGACTATGTTGCGGGAGCTCATACTGAACTCGAGGCCCTCGCTGGTAGTGCGGCCGATGTTCTGGTATTTGTCGTCATAACCGGTGTGCTGGGGCACCTTGACGGTAAGCAGGAGGTCTGTGGTAATAGCACGGTAGGCCTCGAACGTCATCTCCAGGCGGCTGTTCAGGACGGCAATGTCAAGAGCGATGTTGCCTTCCGTGGTGGTTTCCCAGGTAAGGTCGGGGGATGCGATACGGGCCTGGCGGTAATACTGGCTGTAACTTCCGTTGAAGGGATATCCTTCCGAGCCGCCGTCCATCCTGGCCAGGGATTTGTATGCCTGGTTGAGGTCGTTACCGGACTGGCCGAGGCTGACCTTCAGGGAAAGATCGTCCAGCCATTCGACATTTTTGAGGAAGGGCTCGCGGGCGATGACCCATTTGAAGGCTCCGGAAGGGAAGAAACCCCATTTGTGGTTGGCCGCAAAGTTCGACGCACCGTCCAAACGGCCGGTGAGGGTCAGGTAGTAACGCTTCTTCCAATTGTAGTTCACGCGGGCGAAGAAGGCCATCTTGTCCTTGATGGTCTCACCGGTGCTGGCTCCGTAGCTTTCCTTGTCGAGAACCGCGCCCATATCATTCCACTTCATGGCGTCCACCACAAAGCCGTCTCCATCGAGGGTCAGGGTATGGCTGGTGAAGTGCTTGAAAGTCTGGCCGAGCGTAGCGTCGATGTGGTGGCCATTGCTGTCATACCAGCTTTCGAGAGTCTGCTCGAAGTAGAGGCTCTGCTCGCCGTAATTCTGACGATATGCGTATCCGCCCATCGCATCGGTTCTGGAAGGAAGGGTGGACGGATTGTATTTGTAGCGCTGGCGGTCGAAGAGATAATAATTGAACTTCGTTTTGTATTTGAGCCGGGAGAAGGGCGTAACCGTAGCGCCAACGGACATGCTGAGCATGCTGCGGTCTGTCTTGTCGATGTTTTCCCTCAGACGGACGGCTGCGTTAGCCTCGTTGGCTGAGGACTGGCTGAGGGGATTGTATGCGTCGTTGGCCTTGATAAGGGGCGACAGGTACTGCGCGGCAAAATAGATTCCACCACCGCCGATAGCGGTCAGGAAGTTGTCCTGGAGGCGGTACTGGTAACGAAGGTTGGAATTGACGGTGAGCCACTTGAACAGTTTGTTGGAAACGTTCAGGGTCCCCGTGATATTCTGCTTACCGCTTTCCTTGATGATGCCCTGCTCGTCGTTGTAGGAAAGTGCGGCATAGAATTTCTGTTTGCCGTTGAATCCGTTCATCGAAATCGAGTAATTCTGGTAGGGCGCCACCCGGCTCACGTCGCCAATCCAGTCCGTGCCCTCGCCATTGGTGAACGGGGTCTTGACGGAAAGGCCGCTGAGGGGGGTGTTCATGTTCATGTTGGCAGACGTGCCGATGTGCTGGTAATACTCGTTACGATAAATACCGAACTCCTCGGAATTCATCAGGTCGAGATTGCGGGGAAGCATGGAGATGCCTGCGGATCCCTTGAACGAGATAGCGATGTTCTGGGTCGGATCCGATGCGTCGGCACTGCCCTTGGTGGTGATAATGATGACGCCATTGGCTCCGCGGGCGCCGTAAATGGCCGTGGCGGATGCATCCTTGAGAACGGAGATGGCCTCAATGTCCGAGGGGTTGATGTCGCTGAGGGAGGCTACCGCGTCCATGACGCCGTCAACTACTATCAGAGGGTCGTTAGAAGCCGTGATGGAACGCGAACCACGGATACGGATGACGGCGTCGGAACCGGGCTCACCGTCCGTGCTGGTAACTTCCATACCGGCTATACGGCCTTGCAGGGCCTGGTCGATGGAGAGGACGGGTTCGTCACGTATCTCCGCCATCTTGACGTTGGTGACGGAGCCGGTAAGGTCGGCTTTCTTGACTGCGCCGTAACCGATCACGACGACTTCGTCGAGCTTGTTGTTGATGTCGGGGGTCATCGTAAAATCGATGGTCTTTTTCCCCTTGACGGGGTAAACGACCTCAGTATAACCGATGAAATGGACGGAGATGAAGTCTTTATCCGTACAATCGACCGCATAGCGGCCGGCGGAATCGGTGGTCGTGGAGGTGGCTACGGGGCCGTCGGCGGCGCCGGTTTTGACGACGACGATGGCGGCTGGCATGGTGTCGCCGTTTTCATCACGAACGGTACCCGATACCGTACGGGTCTGGGCGAAAGCGGAAAGGAAGGCAAACAGCGCCAGGATGGTTGTAAACAGCTTTTTCATATCCAGTCGACCTCCTCATCTTCGTCGAATTCTTCATCTTCGAACAGGAAGCCCATCTCCGCCTCCGTCACCTTGTATGCGGCGAAATTGTCGATGTGCACGAATACATCGTTGTCATTGGCGACGCTGAAAGTGAAATGTGTCTTGGGGCTCATGTGACCATCGTTCCCCATGACGAGCAGGTATTTGAAATTGCTCTTGTCGGCGGCGGTGCCGATGGGCACGTTGACCCGGAAGGTCGTCATTTCCGTTTCATAGAACCGCCCGCCGGAAATGGTTACGTCCAGGGTGATGTTCTTGCTGATGAACTCATTGGTCGTCTCGGCCCATGCGTTGAACGCGATATAGTCGAAATAATCGGCGTTCAGTTTGGGATACTCCGGCGTCGTAAAGGATTTGCTCCCTGTGATGACGAGCGTCTTGTCGTCCTCGTCATCGAAGGTCTCCATGAACTGGCGGGAGTAACCCTGGCGAAGGGGGAGGAATTTTCCCAGCGATTCTTCCTCGTTAAAGAAACTGAGCCGGCTGGAACGGCGGTCGAGAGCGTTCAGGGCAATGAGCGGCTCGGCATCGTAACTCACTAGGATGTGGCCGGGCTCGACCTCTTCTACCGACTTGATCGTGAGCCAGCTGGCCTCTTCTTCATCTTCGCTCGGGTCGATGAGCTGACGCCATTCCAGGGCTACGTTGGAAAGAACGTGGATCGTGCCGTCCTGGGCCCCCTCAAACGGGATCTGGATGGCATCCACTGTCTTTTTCGCCGAGACCTCATACACCTTGATGTAATCGTCCCGGACAGGACGCTCAGGGTCGTCGCTCCGGTTGCAGGCGCAAACGGAGGCGGCGAGAAGGAGAGTCAGTCCCGAAAAGAGTAGGATTGTTGGTTTCATATAGGGTTATTTCATTTTTGACAACTTGAAATCCGCGATGATCGGATAGTGGTCGGACGGAATAAAGAAACTAGTGTTCCCCGAAGGATCTTTCTCCCTTTTCGTGTAATTGTCCGGCTCTGCATATACCTCAATACAAGCGTTGAGCATCGGTTTGGAAACATACATGTAGTCAATCCGGAGATTGCCGCAGGAAGGGAAAAAATCGTCCGGATAGCACTCCTTTACCAAATCGTAGAAAGGGGAATGGAAGATCATGTAGTCTTGCGCAGTGAAGCCGGGAGAAGCGTTATTCCACTTGTAGTGATGGTTGTCTCTGCGGCTGTAAGAGTTATAGTCCCCCGCCATAATCCAAAGCTCCTTATTGGGATTCTTCGATTTGTTGACGGAGTTGTCCAGAATGCAGGCGAGCTCATTGGCACGGAAAAGATCTCCCTCGTATCTGTCGGCACTCGCCTGTCTCTGCTCTTGCGGCACACCGTATCCGTACTTTCCGTGCTTGAGGTGAACGGTGACGAGATTCAGGGGCTTTTCCACACCGTCCACATGGACCTGATACCATCCGCTGTAATTGACGATCACGGAATCCGGCTTGTGGCCTTTGATGATTTTTACCGTGTCGATGGGAAAGCGGGAGGTGATGCCGCAGGGATAGTTGGTAAGGCCGAAAGGCGTCGATGTAGAGGGCCTGCGGGGATTGATAGCGCAATACTGGTGCCCCCAGCGGGCGCAGAGCTCGCCCCAATGCTCGGGAAGATAGCGCTCTTCGTTGGGCATGTGCTCATGGGTGCCGTCGTAGTAAATCTGGGCAGCCTCGCAGAAAATACAGATGTCGGGATCCTTGGAAATGATCCAGTCGACGAACTTCTGGTAGTTGTCCGGCTGGCCGGCCCACATGCCATTCTGGATGTTCCAGTAGAGAACACGGAGAGTTTTCTTTTCCTCGGGCTTTTTCGGGCCCGGACCATCGGAATTGACCGATTTTGCCAGGGCGGCAGTGCCGGTCAGGAGGAGAAGCAAAGCAAAAGCTTTGAGAAGTTTTTGGGATACGCGCATATCACAATTTTTATGTATCGCAAATCTACAAAAAAAATCCCGAAAGACGGGAACTCTCGGGAAAAAAAGGAAACAGGATACAGTTTTGGGAATACCCTATTAGTTGATTATCAACTAATTAAATATTTTATAATAAGTCGTTTCGGGAAATGAATAATTACGACTTTCAGAGCTTACAGTGCAGAAATGATGCTTTTGAACTCTTCTTCAGGGATAGAGAGACGTGCCTTCATTCCGGACCTGAGGTTGTATACGGTCTTCACGGAGCAGTGGAGCATCTCGGCAATTTCAGTGCTGTCTTCGATGCCCAGTTTGATCAGGGCGAGGATGCGGAGCTCGGTATTCAGGATCTCCGTTTTCTTGGGAACGATGCGGGCTTCCGGCTTGAGGCAACTGTTGACCGTCTGGATATAATCGGGGAAAATATCCATGAAGGCGGTATCGAAATTATGGAACAGCTCCTTTCGCTCCTCGGCCGTAACATCGCCCGATGGCATGGTGAGTTCGAGTGCCTGATCGACATTGCCTTTTTTCAGGTTGGCATGGACTTTTGTGCGGAACTGGTCCAGACGCTTGATATAGGAAGAGTAGAGCTGAAATACCACCCCCACATAGCCCTTCGTGATCCTACCGGACTGCTGGAGGTTATCTCTCAGCCGGGCAATTTTCCGGCGGGAGCTGTTGATTCCCAGCAGCAAGAACACCAGGATCCCCATCAGGACCAGAATCAGCGAGAGGGTAATCTGGATCTGGCGATACCTGTGGCGGAGAAGCTGAAGGGACCGGTCATTGATCTTCATGGTATATTCCACCCCGTCAATGAGGCGCTTTCTGGAGCCGAAGCTCCGCAGGGAAGAAAAATAGTAGTCAGACACCTTTTTGGCGGCCTTTACCTCATTGAACTGAATCAGCAAAGCCTCAACTCTCAGCAGGGATGCGATATTCTTGTTGCTGTTCTCGACTTCGATGATGGCCGATTCAAGAAGGTCGTCCATCGCTTCGCCGGTGAGATTATGCTCATACAGGTATGCTATCGCGAAGCGGTCGTAAACACAGGTAGCATAGGCCGGAGAGCGGTGGTCCCTGATCCTGGAGAGCCGCAGGGCGTTCAGCCGTCTGGCCTCCGCAATATTCCCGACACGCGCCTCTTTCTTCTCCAGATTCTTAAGATAGGAGGGGCTCATCGGGTCTGCCACCATCAGGAGGGAATCCCGGTAGGTGTTGTATCTTTCCCGATACTTTTCGCGAAAATCAGCCGGCTCGTAAGGACCGGAATAGAGGTTGTGATAAAGCAGCGTCCAGGCATTGTAATAGGCAACCAGGGAACGGCCCTCCATGGCTTCCCGCGGAATCGTTTCCAGCGTTTCCAGCGCTTCCGTATACAAGCCAGCTTCCGCCATATAGACCACCCAGTTGATACCGGCACGGAAGCGAAGAGAGTCGATGCCTGCGTCGTCCGCGACCTGCACCGCTTTCTTTATATATACTAGGGCGGAATCCACCACATAGTTGGAATACTCCTCCGCCAAGGCGAAATACAAGCCATAGCGCTCGGCCGCCGAATTGCCGGGGAGCCTCGACTTGACCCCATCGATACTCTTCTCCTTCCTGGCGGCATATGTGTCGGCGCTGTCGATCTTGGTCAGAAGCTCCTTGAGCAGTCCCCGGGTTCTTTCCGTCTGCGGCATATCGGCAGCATGACTGGGGATTGCCGTAGCGAGAGCGGCCAGCGGAATGAGGATCAGATACTTCAGCTTTTTCATGACTCTGTTAAACGTTCCCCACACAGGGTTCATGTCGCGAAGATAAACATTTTCCGGGATTTTGACTATCTTTGTATGCTTTAAGATGAAAAGACCATGAAACAATCGCTCAAAATCATCATCGGCCTGGCCCTGATTGCCGCCGGCGTTCTCTGGTTACTGAATATCCTCGGCGTTCTTTGCTTCTCGTTCTCTACACGGGGCTGGTGGGCCCTGTTTGTCATCGTGCCCTGCCTCTTCGGGCTTGTCAATGACAAAGACAAAGTCGGCCCGTGCATCGGCATCGGTGTGGGCGTACTGCTCCTTCTGGCGGCTCGGGACGTGATAACATGGCAGATGATGTGGCAGATTGCACTTGCCCTGATTATCATCGGTTTCGGCGTGAAACTCCTCCTTCTGAAATCCTTCTGCCACCACGACGGGGGCGTATGTGAGCAGGCGACAATTTCCCGCGACGGCAAGGACATCCGCGTGATCGAGTCTTCCTTCGGGAAACAGACCCTCTGCTTTGCCGGCGAGACGTTCGAAGGCGCCGAAGCCAAATCCTCCTTCGGTGCGCTCACGCTGGATCTTCGGGGCGCGACGATCGTAGACGGCGCATTCATCGACCTCAACGTCGGCTTCAGCGGCGTTTCCATCATCGTTCCGGAAGGCCTTCCCCTCAAGATCACCGTCAGCAGCGGCTTCGGCGGTGTCGCGGACAAGCGCCGCATCAAAGGAGATACCGCAGTCTCCCCCACCCTCATCATCACCGGCAAAGTCGGCTTCGGCGGCGTCGAGATCCGCGACTAGGTCGGCCCCACGGTAGGCGCAAAGCCATTTCGCTTTTTCTACGGCATCGCTGGCGTCAGCGTCCAGGTGTCTTTGTCCTTATTTATGGCAGAGATGACGATATGCAGTCCGCCGTAGTCGCTGCCGCTTACTGGCCCGGTGTGGACCATCATTCCGCCATCAAATCCGCGTAGCGGCTTCTTCTCCTGCGCCTCTGCCGTCACCATCAGCAGCAGGCAGAATGTTGCTAAAAAGACTCGCTTCATAGTTTTCCCTCCATTTCCTTGCGGCGCTTTTCGTAATAGTCGTGCCGGGCGGGGTTCTCCGGGAACCAGCCGCGGAGCACTCGCTTCTCCTGCAGGAACATTTCGTGAATAGCCCAAAGACAGGAAAAGGCAAAGCCGCCGATGATGGTGGAGAGCGTAGTATTTTCCACGAACAGGGATAGGGCCGAGAATCCCAGCCCGGCAACCAGCCAGATCCACCAGCTCTGTTTCCCAAGGTAATATTCCATCTTGATAACGGCCGGATGGCAGATGCCGATACTCAGGAACACGGCTGCCCCGACTATGATTCCATTGAAGTTCATATCCACTGCTTTTATGGGGCAAAGTTCGCTATAAGCAGCGGGATATTTTAGGCCGATAATGGATGGTATTAGGATTATCCTTGCATCCTTTTTCGGAATGCAGATGGCGTTATACCCGTCTCTTTCTTGAAAAGGCGCGAAAAATAGGACTGGTCTTCCACGCCAACTGACGAGGCAATGTCGATGATGGAAAGGTCTGTTGATGAAAGCAGGCGCTTGGCGCGCTGGATACGGACGATATCGATCCAGGCCCCGACACTGCGGCCGGTGGACTGCTTCACCAGGCGGCTCAGATAGTTCTCGCTGATGCCTGCCTCTTCCGCATAAGAGGCGATGGTGCCCGGCATACGATCAGGATCAAATACCGACTCTAGGAATGAACGGACAGCCGCAGGTATGGCAGAGGGCAGATTTTGTTTAATCCGCGAAAGGAGCAGGTCCAGGCCCTTTTCCACAAATACGCTGTCACCTTTCTCGAAGGAGGTGGCGAGCATATTGAAAAGCTCTGCCATGAAAGCGCCTTCATCAAACCAGAAGCCTTGATGAAGGGGCGCAGACAAATAGCGCAGCGATTGGGAATCCGCAACTGCGGACGGCGCGAAACCGCCGGTATAGCCAATAGCGCTACTGTAATAACGGATGGCAAAAGGATGCTGCTGGGGAATCAGAAGAATTTGCCCCGGCTGGCACAGAAAGGACGTCCCGTCAACGTCTATCAGCACTTCGCCGGAGGTAACATAGATAAAACCTACCAGCGGCAGTTTTGCCACCGGAGCCTCAGCTGGCTTGTAATAGCCAACCGTGTCCATCCTCCTAATGAAGAACGGGCACGATGAGTAGTCCGCATCCGGACTCCAGTGAGGTTTGACCTCCATCATATGGATATCTTCTTCTTTGACGGCAAGTTACGAAAAAAACTTCGTTTCGGCTCAATTTCGATGTGCTTTTGTTTCGGGATTCGTCGGAATTTTTGTTGATTTTACTTGTATATTCGTCAGAATTTGTGTGATATGAAACGAGAGATATACGCAAAACTACTTGAGTGGCAGTCTCGTAGAGATGGGGGCGTAAAAAAGTTGTGTATATTTTGTTACTTTGGCGTTTTTTACGCCATGACCAGCTTTTACATCAACAAGGCCAGCGGGCCTGCCAAACTGTACATCCGTGTACGCCATCAAGGAAACGACAAAAAAGTGGCCACCGAAATCACCGTCGATGCTGCAAAGTGGAACAAGCGCAAGGAAAAGCCTAGCACAATAGCTGCGACCGAACAAATACGAAGAGTGCTGGATGCCCGTCCGCTCAAGATGAGACTTAACCGCTACATCGGCCTTTACCTGTCTTACGGCCCTTGATGCTCATAAAATAAAACGGAGGCCATATGACCTCCTGATAGGTTTGCCCCAAGAATACGTGGCGGAATTACTTCAAAAAGCGAGGGCCTCGCGGGCGGGGACTTTTGCACACCTCGATTACCCATCCGTATCACGGTTTACTGTCTCGATGCAAAGGTACATCTTTCTTTTGAATATGCAAAGCATGTTTCGCTATTTGTCGGAAGAGTTAAACTGATTGTTCTGACGTTGAGAGTTCTGGTGCCAGAGGAATCGAACCAGGGGCGGGAAAGATTTGGGAATCGCGGTTCTATGCATGTCTGTGGCCTATTTCAAGCTGCAGACGGGAAGGTTTTGGGAAAGGGGGCTATAGAAAAACGGCCTTTCACGCATGTGGAAGGCCGTTTTAAAGTGGTGCTGGGAAGAATCGAACTGCCGACACATGGATTTTCAGTCCATTGCTCTACCATCTGAGCTACAGCACCGGTTGGGGTTTGGGAATGCAAAGTTACATATATTTTTTGAATGTGCAAATTTTTATATCGATTCCAGTTTCGAAGGCGCTTTGCGATGGTTGTTAGCGAGTGGGTGGGGTGGAATTGAAAAAAAAGAGCGCACTTCTGACGATACGATCAAAGGAAGAAATCCACATTCTCCAGAATGTAGCTGCCGAGATCAGCGTCGAAGGACTGGTCGCCGCGGGAGACCGTGACGATGTTGAAGGCGAAGCCGGCCTGGAGGTCGAAGCGCTCCTTGTCACGGCGGAGGTCCGTCTCAAAGCTGTAGAAACCGCTGCTGGTGGTCCAGGCGGTGTCGGGGACGGCCGCTACGGCGGGAGTGCTGGAGGGCGCGGGGTTACGGGTCATCAGGACCCGCTCGCCGCCCATGGGCTCGCCGGAGTCTTTCTCGAAAACATGGCCGGATATGACGATCCGGGAGGGCTCGGCAGCGTCCGCGTTATCGTCTGACAGAGAGCAAGATACAAGCGAAGCGCCGGCCGTCAGCAGGAAAAGGCGAAGAAGATATTTGCGAAAAAAAACAGCCATGGTTAACGTTTCCATTACCAGGCTCAGGTTCAGACACGGGTGCAAAGGTAAGCAATATTTTTAATATTGCAAAAAAGAGATGCCACGGTCAGAGCCGTGGCATGACGAAGAGACAAAGATGCCACGGACAACGCCGTGGCACAAAGAGGCAGAGATGCCACGGACAACGCCGTGGCATGACGGGTATTAGATCATCAGCGCGCCGACGAGGCCGAGGATGGCGTAGAACTCAGGAAGGGCGGCGTAGATCAGCGTGTTGGTAAAGACGTCGTGGCCCTGGGAGACGCCGACGATACCGTTGGCGCAGACCTGGCCCTGGCGGATGGCGGAGAGCATGCAGACGAGACCGACGCTGAGTCCGATGCCGAAGACGGCAAGGCCGTTCTCGGCGACCTGGCCGAGGAGCATGAAAAAGGCCACGAAGCCGTAGATACCCTGCGTGGCGGGGAGGGCGGACAGGACCATGTAGCTTCCGGAAGACTCCGGCTTGCGTTTGAGGGCGCCTTCGGCGGCATTGCCGGCGATGGTCGTACCGATGGAGCTTCCGATACCGGCGAGGGCCAGAACCAGGCCGAGGCCGAGATAACCAAGTACAGTGTTAAGCATAATACGAGATATAGTTTTATTGTTTGTTCAAGGGTTTGTATTTACGTCCTGCGGCCTCGTAGCCGGAATTCTTGAAGAACTCGAGGAAATTGAGTCGCAGCGGGTGGACGAAGGCGCCGAGCGCCGCCATCGCGATATTGAGGACATGCCCCACCAGCACAATCAGCACGAACGGCAGCCACATCACCACCGACGAGCCGTCGCCGAGGACCATCAGCCCGATCTTGTTGAACGCGAGGCCCAGCATGCTGCCGGCCAGTCCGAGTGCATAGAGACGGAGGTAGCTCAGTACGTCGCCGAGCAGTCCCGTCACCGTATTGTAGGTCTCCCAGAGACCGCTGCCGATATTGAGGAGCGGATTCCGGTGGAGGTCATTCAGCAGGAAGATGCCAAGGCCGCTGACAATGCCGAGGATGATGACCACCCAGCGCGTCACAGAAGCGGAAATGACGCCGGCAAAGGCAACGCCGCCGACAATGACGCCGCCGACCACCAGAAGCGTCCAGCCCCAGGTGCCGAGGCTGCCGAGGAAGCCCCTCGTTTTCGTCGCATTCCAGGTCTTCACGACCATCGCCAGGCAGATATGGAAAACGCCCACCAGCAGCGCCAGGATCATGGTGCCGTCATAGCCCATGATCTTCGACGGCAGGAAGATCCCGCGGATCGGCGCAAAGATGCTCCAGGCGGCGATATCCATCGAGAAGAAGGTATGGAAGAGGAAGCCGATGACCGTCGTCGCGCAGCCGAGGACCGTCACCAGCGGCGCCAGGGAGCGCATACTTCCGGCGGAGCGGCGCATCAGCAGCCCGACCGCGACGAGCACCAGACCATAGCCGCAGTCGCCCATACAGAAGGCGAAGAACAGCATGAAAAAGACGGCGATGAAAGGCGTCGGGTCGAAGCCGTCATACGCCGGACGGCCGTACATGTCGGTCAGCGGCTCGAACAGGCGGACGAAGGCGGTGTTTCGGAACGAGATCGGCGGATTGTCCGCCACGGCAGCCTCTTCCTTGAGGTAGAACACCCCCAGGCGGTCCAGCTCGGCAGCGACGGTCGCCTCATGCTCCCGGGGCGCAAAGCCTTCGAGCGTCACGATGGTATCTTCGGCGGCAGGCACGGCTGCGGCATCAGCCAGATACAGGTCAAGCCGGGCATATGCCTCACGGCGAAGCGTTTCCAGCTCCGGAATACGCTCCTTCGCCCCGGCAATGCGGCTGAGGACACGGCTGAAATGCTGCTGCTTCTCCTGCAGCTGTTTTTCCTTTTGGCGGAAATCGCCTTCCGGCGCGGGGATTTCGCCCGGCAGCGGATCCTCCCCTGCCACGACAAACCAGGTCGTGGTCTTATCCGTCGCCACGACGCTGACGGGATACTCCCCTGCCCACTCGCTCTTGAAAAGCTTCGTCGGCAGACTGTGGAAATGAAGCGGAACGCCGGCAGCGGAAAGCTTCTCCAGAAGCGCCGGGTCGAAACTCCCCCAGACGCGAAGGCGCTCGACCTCCTTTTCCATCTGACGGATCTGCTCTCCGTCTTCTGCATAGCGCATCAGCATGCCGCCCGCGAGACGGACGATGTCGCCGTCGATGGCTTCCGGGACCGTCCCTTCAGGCACATCGGCATTCCCGAGGCCCTTGATGAGACCGTCGATCAGCTGGATCTCCGCCATCATTTCCTGCGAAGAATCGTCGACGGGCTTGGCGCTGCGGGTAATGTCGACAAGGCCCAGCTCCTGCAGGCGCTCGAGAAGGTCACGCTGCTGTCCGTTCAAAAGGATGAACGAAAACTTTGTCATCGGGGCTATCATAGGCACACCTCCTCTTCCTGCTCTTCGGCCGCATGGCGGCTCTTGACGATCTTGGAGGACGCCTTGGAGAGATTCTCCTCGTCTTCCATATAGCGCTTGATCTTACGGATGGCCTCCTGATAACCCGGGATCTGGACCTTTTCGTAGAGGTTGACCTTCTGGGTGGTCTTTTTCCGCTGGTAATCGAGGATGCGGGCGACTTCCAGGTAGACCTCCGATTCGATGCCGAGGCGGCTGAGCTCCTTGAGAATCGCCACGCCGTCGGCATACCAGGCCGGCTTGACAAAGGCGTTGAAAGGCTGCAGCTCATAGTGGATCTCCCCGAGGGCCGGGGTCTTCACGCCGGCGATCTTCTTGGTATAGAGATCCACATCCGTGATGCGGACGAGGCCAGGCTCGAATTCGTTCCAGAGGGCGGCGAGGTAGTCGTACTGCCCCATGGCGGCATCCAGTTCAGCAATAAGACGGTCGCTGCGGTCCTTGGCCTTCCGCACCTCCAGGCGCAGCGCGCTCTCCTTGTTCTGAAGCGTCGGGAGAGCCCGCTGACGGACCTTGAGCTGCTTGCCGAGCTCGTTCAGCGAGGTTTTATTGTATTGGAATTTTATGGCCATATTTTATTAGATTTCTCGACTTCGCTCGAAATGACAAATGTAACTTCGCTCTAAATGACATGCGTCATATTATTTGTCATCTCGACTAAACGAAGTGCATGGAGAGATCTTAAGTCCTCCAATATTTATCAATCAGGGCCTGCTTGATGCCGGTCTCGGCGGGGCTGAAATGCTTCGCAAAGAGCTCCCAGGCGGTGTCGAGCATCTCGTCGATCTTGATGTTGACGTCGATTGCAAGAAGGCGCGTCGCATACTCCTTCGCATAGGCGAGGCAGCGGTGGTCGTAGTCGGAAAGGTCGAAACCGTTCTCGAGCTTGGTCTTGGCGTTCTGGGCGTCGGCATAGAGACGCACCGAGGCGTTCATCACCTGCGAATGGTCCTCGCGGGTCTTCTTCCCCTGGACGAGCTGCTTCAGTCGGCTGAGGCTTCGGAACGGGTCGATGATGACCTTGCCGGAGTCGGAGTCGGCACGAAGGAAGAGCTGGCCCTCGGTGATATAGCCGGTGTTGTCCGGGATGGCGTGGGTGATGTCGCCATCGTTGAGCGTCGTCACCGCGATGATGGTGATGGAGCCGTCCGTCGGCAGCTGCACGGCCTTTTCGTAGATCTTCGCCAGGTCGCTGTAGAGCGAGCCCGGCATCGAATCTTTCGATGGAATCTGGTCCATACGGTTCGACACGATCGACAACGCATCCGCGTAGAGCGTCATGTCGGTCAGCAGCACCAGCACCTTCTCATTCTTGTCGACAGCGAAATATTCGGCCGCCGTCAGCGCCATATCCGGAATCAGCAGGCGCTCCACCGGCGGATTCTCGGTCGTATTGATAAAGCAGATGATCTTGTCGAGGGCGCCGGCCGCTTCGAAGCTGTTGCGGAAGAAGAGGTAGTCGTCGTTCGACAGGCCCATGCCGCCGAGGATGATCTTGTCGACATCGGCGCGCAGGGCGACGTCGGCCATGACCTGGTTGTACGGCTGGTCCGGATCGGCGAAGAAGGGGATCTTCTGGCCGGAGACGAGGGTGTTGTTGAGGTCGATGCCGGCGATACCGGTCGGAATCAGCTGCGAAGGCTGGCGGCGCTTGTAGGGATTGACGGAGGGACCGCCGATCTGGCGCTCCTCGCCGTCGATCTCGGGACCGCCGTCGATGGGATGTCCGTATGCATCGAAAAAGCGGCCGGAGAGCTGGTCGGAGACCTTCAGCGTCGGAGGGGCGCCGAGGAAGGTCACTTCCGCGTCGGTCGGAATGCCTTCGGTGCCGGAAAAGATCTGCAGTGTCACAAGGTCGCCCCGAGTACGGACCACCTGGGCCAGGCGCCCGGCAACGACGGCGAGTTCGTCATTGGAAATGCCCCCCGCACGGAGGGAAACTGTCGCCTTGGTAATGCCTTCGAGGCGGGTATAGATTCTTTGGTATACTTTCATACTGTCGGAATTAGATTCCACGGTCTGGGGCCGTGGAATGACGGAATTATGCGGTCATTTTCAGCACGGAGGCGTGGTAGGCGTTGAAATCGTCGCTCTGCCAGGCGGAGTAATTCATCTGGCGGAGCGTGTTGATCAGGTCCTTGAAGAAGGTGCGGCAGGCTTCGAAGTCCTCGAATTCGTACTCCTTCGCGCAGATCCCGAGGACCAGGTCGAGCATGAAGCGCTGGCGCTCCATCGGGCAGAGGGCGTCGATGGCGTCGAAAGCATCCTGCTGGAGGATGACGAAGTCGATCAGCTCGCTCTTCCAGAAATTGACGTGGTAGCTCATCGGCACGCCGTCGTCGCCGAGGATGTTGATCTGCTCGGCGGCTTCCTTGCCGCGGCGGATATAGTTCTTCGCGGTCATGACCTTGGCGACCCAGCCCTTTTCGACCGTCTCGTCGAGGTAGGCGACGATCTCCGGATAGTCGAGATATTTGGAATAGGACTCCAGCGGCCCGACGGCCGGGTAGCGCTTCTGGTCGGCGCGGTTCTGCTCGAGGGCATAGAAGCAGCGGGCGGCCTTTTTCGTGGATTCGGTCACCGGCTCCTTGAGGTTGCCGCCGGCCGGGGAGACCGTGCCGATGAAGGTCACGGCGCCCGTTTCGCCGTTGTTCAGGACGACCATGCCGGCGCGGGAGTAGAAGTTCGAAATGATGGCAGACAGGTCCACCGGGAAAGCGTCGGCACCGGGGAGCTCCTCCATACGGTTGCTCATCTCGCGGAGAGCCTGGGCCCAGCGGGAGGTCGAGTCGGCCAGCAGCAGACATTTCAGGCCCATAGCGCGATAGTATTCGCATATGGTCATGGCCGTATAGACGGAGGCTTCGCGGGCGGCGACCGGCATGTTGGAAGTGTTGCAGATGATCGTAGTGCGCTCCATCAGGTGGCGGCCCGTATGGGGGTCGATCAGTTCGGGGAATTCGGTGAAGATTTCGACGACCTCGTTGGCGCGCTCGCCGCAGGCCGCCATGACGATGACGTCGGCGTCGCCCTGCTTGGCGATCGCATGCTGAAGGACCGTCTTGCCGCAGCCGAACGGCCCCGGGATGAATCCGGTGCCGCCTTCCGCGATAGGATTGAGCGTATCGATGACGCGGACGCCAGTCTCCATGATGCGGCTCGGGCGGGGCTTTTCCCGATATCCCCTGATGGCGACCTTGACCGGCCAGCGCTGCGTCATGGTGACGGGGACATCTTCGCCTTCGTCATTGACAAGAACGGCGATCTCGGTATCGACGGTATAGGCGCCGGCCTGCTTGATGCTCTTGACGGTAAATTCGCCCTTGAAGGCAAACGGGACCATGATTTTGTGGGGCAGCCAGCCTTCCTTGACCTCGCCGAGCCAGTCGGCGGCAATGACGCGGTCGCCGGGCTTCGCGAGGGGCTCGAAGTCCCATTTTTTCTCGCGGTCGAGCGGATCGGTGTATTCGCCCCGTTTTAGGAAAACGCCCTCCATCGTCGTCAGGTCGTTCTGCAGGCCGTCATAGACGCCGGAGAGAAGGCCCGGACCCAGGGTCACTTCGAGCATCCGGCCCTCAAACTCGACGCTGTCGCCGTTCTTGAGGCCGCGGGTGCTCTCGAAGACCTGCACCTGGGCAAACTGGCCGCTGACCTTGATCACTTCGGCCATCATCTTTACCCCGGCGAGGTCGATGTAGCAGATTTCGTTCTCGGCGACCGGGCCGTCCACCTTGACGGTCACCAGGTTCGAGACGATACCCGTTACGGTTCCTTTAGTTTTCATATCGTATCATGCTTCGTATTTAACACCTTTGAATGTACCTTTCACTTCCCCAACCAGCTTCCGGAACATCTCGCGGCCCGACTCCTCGTCGAGCGAGAGCCAGCGGTCGACGATGTGGAGCTTCGCCACATAGGCGAGGACGGCCGTCATGTCGAAATAATGGAAGGTGGCGAGGGTATCGACCTTCTTCCAGAGAATCTCGTCGAGATCCCGCTCGCGCGTCAGAAGGTCCTTCTGCTCCAGAGCCTGCGCCACCTTGCCGCCTTCCTCGAATTCGCCGCCGGTAAAGCGGTAAAGATCGATGTCGAGGCCGTCCGTGCTGTCGTCGTCCCCCTTCCCCGTCATCACATCCAGTTCCTCCTGGCGCCCGAGCTGGGCGTTGAGATAGCGGACCTTGGCGTTGCGGAGGTTGAGGTCGAAACGGAAGTATTCCCGGAGGAATCGGTTCTTATGCCGCAGTGCCTCCGCGTAAAAGTCCGCATTGAGCTGCTCCCCGTCGAATCCCTTCAGCAGGAACGCCAGCACGGCCCGGTCGCGCTCCGAAAGGTCCCTTTCGATCTCTTCCTGGACCTTCCCGAAGCCCGTCCCCTCCGCATACTTATAGTCGAGCGTCAGGTACGGAAGACTGGCGATGATGTATTCGTAGTTACTCATAATTGACAAACAGATTCCTTCGCGTTGCCCGGAATGGCAGTCGGAACTTGTCATTTCGACCGAGCGCAGCGAGTGGAGAAATCTCTTAACCAAATAAGAGTGATTTCGTCGCGGGCCGCATATACGCTCCAATCAGTTCCTTAAAGGCCTCGTCGGTCAGGGAAATGAAGTAGCTTCCGTCTTTCGGGCCGATCTTCAGCCCGCCGGAGAGCTTACGCGAGAAAGAGGCCTCGATGCCCTTCCCGACCGCTTTGGCAAGCTCGCCCCTGACGAAGGGCTCCAGCTCCTTCTGCAACTTCTCGGGCAGCACGAGGGCGATATCCTTCGACTCGGCAGCTGAGAAGTTCTTCGCAACGGCCGTGATGACTTCCTTGAGATAGGCCGGATCGTCAAGTGCCTTTCCCACAGGCTCGACAGCCCTCGCGACAACGAGATTCTCAATCCCCTGCCGCGTAGCCTGGAGCGCCTGCTGGGCGGCCATCTTTACGTCGCCCTCGACCTTGGTCTTATAGTCCGCAGCCTCGCGCTCGGCCTGGACACGGATCGCTTCCGCATCCTTCCTCGCCGCTGCGAGGATGGCCTCCGCCTCTTCTCTCGCCTTTTCGACAAGAGCTTTCCCCTCTTCCTGTCCTTTCGAAAGACCCTCATTATAAAGCTTTTGGGTCAGTTCCTGGAGTTTGTCCATAGTATTGTGCGATTGATGTTTCTATTAATCATACAAAATTAACCATTTTTTCCCGATATTCAAATACCCGCCTCCCCCCCTTCTGTGGCGTAAAATGGAAACATTTGACACACAGGATATTAAACAATTTGCTACCACCCAAAAAGGGCAGTAGCAAATCGACTAAATATTTATTAACCAAACACTTACATTTTACGGGTCAGGCATTATCCCGTCCGATAGTGTCTGAATCTACAGGATGATACCCACCGACCAGGTATTGAAGTCGGGGCCATGGCCCGCTTCGATCAGGTTGCAGGGGTTGTACTTGACATAGAGCCTGATGTTACCAATCTTGATGCCGCCCATGAGTTCGTAGGTCACGAGGTGCTCCAGGCCGACTTTCTTCACCTTGTCCTTGTACTGCTTGCCGTCGGCGTCATACCATTTGGTCTTGATGCGGGAGGATGTGTTGAAATTGAGGATGGGCTCGACGAAAATACCGAAATCCTTGTAGAGGTGCTGATAATAGCCGGCGCTCAGATTCCAGCTGAAGATGCGCAGGGCGGACCACTTCGGATTGCCGTCAACGGGAGCGAAGTCAAGGACGCCCTGGGCATTTTTGATATAGCGCTGGTCGCCGCGGATCTTGAAGGACCGGTCCTCGAGACCGAATTTCATATATACATGGTCGCTGTTGCCCCAGGGATGGAATTCGGCGCTAAGGATGCCCAGGTAGAAATCGAGGCCCCATGCCTGGCGCATCGGATCATAGGCCGCATCCTTCAGCTCGGAAGGGAAGCAGATGCCGAAGCCCGTATCGATGGCGAGATCCACCTCTCCGTAGGCTTTGCGGCCACTCTTGCCGGTAGTTTCCGTCCCGATCAGCGGCACGGAGAAATCGAGGCCCTGGTTCATCCGGCGCTCCCTGGTGCGGACAATCGACGATGAGCCCGTCTCGATGGAGGTGGAATAGAAGTAACTGGAGTCCGTCTCGGAGCCGAAGATCTCGACCTGCTGGGATCCGGAGGCCGTGATGACCTGGACCTTGGAGGGATTGATAACCGTCAGCGTGTCCTGGGCGGAGAGAGTCGTTGCCGCGGCGGCGGCGAAAAGGAAGATGAGTGCGTACTTTTTCATGGCTATGGTTTTTTATTCTTTTGTTGCAAAAATGGATTTGAGGTCGTCGAGCGTGGCCGAGCCGCCCATGTATACCAGGGTTGCCGTCGTCCCGTCGGACTGGTAACAAATGTACTCATTGAAAGGCGCTTCCTCCAGGAAGGCGAGGATGGCGTAGGTCAGGCGGCCGTCGACAAAGACGGTTTCCTTCTCATTGGCCATGGCTGCATCGGCGAGGACGAGGTCCTCCACGGTCTGCGCCTCGGGAGTGCCAGCTGCGTACTTGAGGCTGTGGAAGGAGCTCAGGTGATAGGCCGCGAGCTGCTTGCCCATAATGGCCGTCTCGACCACGGAGCCCCTGTCAAGGACCTTCCCGTCGAACACCTTTTTCACGGCGTAGGCCGGCTGGGCCATGAGCATCCCGCTTAGCGGCAGGAGGATTCCCAAAACGATAATCAATAAACGTTTCATATTACTTGTTAGCGTTAAAAATCAGGGTCAGGTCCGTCCGGGGATCCGGAGCGGAAACAGGAGAGAAGAGGTCGTAGAGCGTATTCTCCATGGACGTCACGGCGAAGTCCTCGTCGTTGATCTCGACGCCATGCACGTACGAATAGCAGCTGCCGGCCTGCGGTGCCACTTCCAGCGTCACATCCGTCGCGCTGAGGCGTCCGAGCACGAAAGCGGCTGCCACGCCCGCCGCGACGGCCAGCGCCGGCACCAGGCGGCGGAAGACAGTCGGCTTCGCTGCGGAAGGATCGTTTGCTGCGGAAGGCTGTCGTTGCCAAACCGCCTCCGCTGTCGCTCCGGCCCCTACCGTCGACTGCGTCGCCGTTCTCCCTCTTACGTGGCCGAGGGTGGCCACGGGTTTGGCAGCGACACCTTCCTCTGCTCTCTTCGCATCCGGGGTTTGCGCAGCCTCCGCGGCGAGGAAGCCGAGGGCGGCGCGGGCTTCGTCGAAGTCGGGATCGTCGGTGCCGGCGAGGAAGAGCCGGAGCTCGCGCTCCTCGGCCTCGGAGGTCTCCGCATCGAACCAGCGTTCGGCGAGCGAGAGGTAATATTCTTTACTTTTCTTATCCATTGCTTCTTTGTTGTAATCTATACTGTTCCCGTATTGTTTTCCGGGCCCGGGAAAGCTGCATCCTGACGGCCGTCTCCTGCATCCCCATCTCCGCCGCTATCGCTTCGTAGCTCTGTCCCTCGATGTCCCGCCTACGGAGAATCATTTTCTGGGCTTCGCTGAGCTCACTCTCGATCAAACGCTTCACGCTCCGGAGCATCTGCTCCCGCTCTTCGGCCTCCGAGGATTCCTTCGTTTCGGTCATCATCTCTGAACGGCCCTCTCCCCTCTCGTCATTCCACGGCGTAGTCCTCCGCTCGTCATTCCACGGCTTGTCCGTGGAATCTATCGGGCTCCGCTTCCGCCGCCGCACCTCATCGATCGCCGTATTCTGCACCGTTCTGGCAAGGAGCGCTTCTGCATCCTGCACGCTGGCAAGGACATAATGCCGCTTCCACAGCTTATAGAAAGCCTCCTGCAGCGCATCGTCCGCCGCCGCCTCGCTCCCCAGAACGCGACCAGCACGTCCTTTGAGTACCGTCCTTAACCGGACAAACGCAGATGTCAGAAAATCTTCGGCCATTGTTTCACTTTCCAAAACTATAACGCGAAGTTCCGGAATTGTAACATAAAAACAAAAAATTTTCCATGGAATGTTGTATCTTTGAAGTCATGAACCCGCTGCTCTCCGCCATGCTTTCCCATGCCGACCCTTCCCAGGTGGCCGGTCTGGCCCGGTTTTTCAAGACGGGGCCGGGGCAGTATGGCGAGGGTGATAAGTTCCTGGGCATCAAGGTTCCCGTGACGCGGGCGGTCGTTCGCGACTGCTGGAAGGCGGTGTCGTTCGACGACCTGGAAGCGTGCATCTGCTCGGAGTACCACGAGATCCGCCTGGCGGCCCTGCTCGCGCTGGTGGAGATCTTTCGCCATGCTCGCTCCAGGGGCGGCGAAGTTTTTCAGACAGCTGCAGGAAGTTATTTTTCGGAAGGCATTCCGAAAGACCTTTTTCCCGCCATGCCCGGCCCGATCGGGCATCAGCCCTGTCATTTCGACCGAGCGCAGCGAGTGGAGAAATCTCTTCGCCGCCAATGTATCGACTTCTACCTCTCCCATACCGACTATATCAACAACTGGGACCTGGTGGACCTGTCCTGCTATCCGCTGCTGGGCGAGTGGCTGCTGGATTCTCCGGACCGCTCGCTGCTTTATGACCTGGCCCGGAACGGTCGCACGATCTGGGAGCAGCGCATCGGCATCGTCTCGACCATGACATTCATCCGCCATGGGCAGCTTGACGACACCTTCGCCATCGCCGACATTCTCCTCTATCATCCCCATGACCTGATCCATAAGGCCGTCGGCTGGCTCCTCCGCGAAGCCGGAAAGCGCGACAAGGCCACCCTGGAGGCATTCCTTCTCCCCCGCTACCGCACCATGCCCCGGACGATGCTCCGATACGCCATCGAAAAATTCCCGGAATCGGAGCGGCAACGATACCTTTCAAAATGAAAAAGCTGATACTCTTTGATCTGGACGGGACGCTCCTCGACACCCTGGAGGACCTGAGCGCAGCGGTCAACCACGCGCTGGCGCTCCGTGCGCTGCCTCTCCATGCGGTGGAAGAATACCGCCATATGGTGGGCCACGGAGTGCGGAATCTGGTGCAGCAGGCTCTGGAAGCATCGCTCGCCGCCATGACGGGCTCCGACCGGGCATCTGACACCCTTGTAGACGAGACCCTCGCCGATTTCAAGTCATACTACCAGGCCCACATCGACGTTCATACCCGCCCATACCCCGGCATCCCGGAGTTGCTGGCCGACCTGGATTCGTACGGCGTACGTATGGCCGTGGCCTCCAACAAGTTCCAGGAGGGGACAGAGTACCTGGTCGGACGGTTCTTCCCCGGCATTCCCTTCGTGTCCATCCTTGGCAACCGGCCCGGCGCGCCGCTGAAACCATCGCCTGAGATTGTGCAGGAGGTGCTTCGCCTCTCAGGGGTGAGCCCCGAAGACGCGCTTCTTGTAGGCGACTCCCCTACCGACATCCGGACCGCAGCAAACGGAGGGATTGCTGCGCTGGCTGTTTCGTGGGGATACCGCTCCGCCGAAGAACTGTCCGGAAACCGAATCGTCGACAGCGTTGCAGCGCTGCGCGCCGTGCTCTTGGAGGGTAAAGTCCACTCGAAGACCAATGGAAATTGAAAAGCACCCCTTCGAGCCCTTTCTGCCAGAGAACGCCCGCATCCTTTTCCTAGGCAGTTTCCCGCCCCAGCCGCACCGCTGGTGCATGCCGTTTTACTACCCCAACTGGATCAACGACTTCTGGCGCATCATGGGCCTCATTCATTTCGGGGACAGGGACCATTTCTGCATTCCGGGCCAGCGGCGTTTTGATGAAGCAGCCATCCGGCAGTTCTGTGCCGACGCCGGCCTGGCCTTTTACGACACCGCCTGCGAAGTGCGGCGTCTCAAGGATAACGCCTCCGACGCCTTCCTGGAAGTGGTTCGGGCGACGGATATCCCTGCGCTCCTGGCCCGGATTCCGTGTTGCGACACCCTTGTGACCACCGGCGAAAAGGCCAGCACCATCGTCGCCGGGACCTTCGGCTGCCCTATCCCGCCCGTCGGCGACAGCATTGTCATTTCGAGCGAAGTCGAGAAATCCATTCCGCCATCCCGTCCCCTCCGCTTCTGGCGCATGCCTTCCACCTCCCGCGCCTATCCCTTTCCGCTGGAAAAGAAGGCCGAGGCTTACCGCCAACTATTCTGACACCGTAGCCTAAAAGCCCGACTCCGATAGGACACAAAAAAGGCCGATGCCAAAAGCATCGGCCCTCAACTCATAGACTTCTACTCGAGAATGTCCTCTGGGCGCTGGGGGGCGTAGGGGCCGTCCTTGCACTCGAGGATGATGGTGCCGGACTCCAGCACCTCGACCGAATGCCACTGACCGAGGGGGATGTTCAGCGCCACACAGTCACCACCGGGCTGGAGGTCAATAATTTCCGTCACCTCGCGGCGATCGTTGAAATAGATCTCGCGAAGATGCCCGCGAAGGCATATCACCGTCTCGCTCGAGCGCATATGACGGTGGATCGGGAGCGGCGTCCCGGGCTCCAGGGCATTCAGCATCCGCTGCGACAGGTCCTCCGGCGAATTCCGAAGGTCGCGATTCATCCGAAGCCGCGGCGAAGCCTTTGCCTGGGCCGTCAGCTCATCCATTAACGCTTGCGTGATTTTCATGCTAATCTACTGATTCATAATACTTACTGGCCGGAGCGCTTCACATCGTCGATGACCTTGAGGAGGTACTGGCCATACTGGTTCTTCGCCATCGGGCGGGCAAGCTCGCGGAGCTTCTCCTCCGTGATCCAGCCGCGGCGGAAGGCGATGTCTTCGAGGCAGGCGATCTTGAGACCCTGGCGCTTTTCGATGACCTCGACATAGTTCGAGGCCTCGCTGAGGCTGTCGTGGGTGCCGGTGTCGAGCCAGGCAAAACCGCGGCCGAAGACCTGGACCTTCAGCTCGTCATCCCGGAGGAACTCCTGGTTCACCGTCGTGATTTCCAGCTCTCCCCGCGCCGACGGCTTGATGCGCCGGGCGACATCGACCACCTTGTTGGGGTAGAAATACAGGCCGACGATGGCGTAGTTGCTCCTGGGCTCGGAGGGCTTCTCCTCGATGCTGATGCAGTTGCCGGCGGCATCGAACTCTGCGACGCCATAGCGCTCCGGATTCGACACCCAATAGCCGAACACCGTCGCCTTGCCTTGCTCCTCGGCATCGCGCACCGCCGCCTGCAGCATGGGCGTAAAGCCATTGCCATAGAAGAGGTTGTCGCCCAGGACCATGCAGACGCTGTCGTCCCCGATGAACTCCGCGCCGATGATGAAGGCCTGTGCCAGCCCGTCCGGACTCGGCTGCTCGGCATAGGAGAAATGCACCCCGTAGTCGGAGCCATCTCCGAGGAGCCGCTGAAAGCCCGGCAGGTCGTAGGGCGTTGAAATGATCAGTATATCCCGAATCCCCGCCAGCATCAGTGCGCTGATGGGGTAATAAATCATCGGCTTATCGTAGATCGGGAGCAGCTGCTTGCTCACCCCCTTCGTGATCGGATACAATCTGGTGCCGGAGCCTCCGGCGAGAACGATCCCTTTCATATTATAACTATTACATCTTCTGGTCGAGGTTCTTCCCCTTCTCCTCATGCTCGAAGTTGGGGATGAACTCCTTGATAGCGTCGACGACCTGGGCCTTGGTGAAGTCATCCTTGGCGAAAATGCCTTCCAGCCGGGCGAAGAAGCCGTTGACTTCGCTCATCTCGTGGCGGGCGGTCTGCTCCACAACGCCCAGGGCCTGAAAGCGCTGCATGTCAATCTTTTCGCCGGGGACATAGAACTCCTCGTAGGCCTTCTCGCCGGTCGTATCGGAGGCGAAATACACCACCGGGTAGGTCGCGCTGTCGTAGCCCATCGCCGATGCATACGCCTTCGCCTCGGCATCGCTGCCGCATTCCTTCTTGGCAAAGCCTTCCGCCTTCACGAAATCGTCGCAGATGGCGCTGAAGGTCAGCATCTGATCCTCGCCCAGCTTCGGGAAGAAGACCTCGCCGCCGCGACCCAGGATGCAGGCCAGCATACAGATCTGGCCGGACTCTTCCGGACTCACGAAATAGCGTTTCACATCGCTCGGGGCCGCCAGCGGCTGCTTCTTCTGCAGGCGGTGGAGCCAACCGTCGGGCAGCGAACCGTTGCTGAATGCGACATTGGCAAAACGGGCCGTGGTGACCTTGAAGTATTTGTTATACGCCATCACCAGGTCTTCCATGATGCGCTTGCTGGCGCCCATGATATTCACCGGATTCGCGGCCTTGTCGGTGCTGACGCAGAAAAAATGCTTCGGCGGATATACCGTCAGAAGGTCCATCAGCTTCTTCGCCTTGATGTCATTGTTCTCGATGAGCGCCTGCACGCTGTAGCGGTCCTTTTCGCTCCGCACATGCTTATGGGCGCTGAAATTCGCCACGATGTCGAAGCCCTTCTCCTCGCGGAAGATGCGCTCGAAGATGGGGTCGGCGAAATTGAGCGTATAGCAGAGGAACTCCTCCGGGACATAGAGGCCCTCCGTGCTGCGGACATCCCGCACCAGCTCCGCCAGCCCGTTCTCATTGAGATCCACGACCACGACGCTGCGCGGCTCGAAGCGCAGAACGGCCTTGATGAAGCTGGAGCCGATGGACCCCGCGCCGCCGATGACGCAGACGGATTTGCCTTTGATCTCCCGGGTCAGCGTCTCCTTGTTTGCCTCGATATCCGCCGAGAACATACTCTTCGGGCGGAACGTCACGCTGTCTGAGATGAATTTATCCAGGTTGAACATATCCAGTACTACGTTTTTATACAGGTGCCGTCCTGTTGTTAGTTAATGTCAAGCAGCCGGCCACAGGCAGAGCTTGCTTGGTATCCCTTGGAGGCGACGTTGGCAGCTATAGTCATCCATGAATCAAAGGATTCTTTGACGAAGCCCTCACCATCTTCTTCTGCAGGAATGTAAATGTAGTCATATTTTATCGTTCTCCAAAATCTTTCAATCCAAATGTAGTCCTTCACCCGGCCGCTGTTGGCCTTATAGGGAAGGCTACAAAAAGGGGAAGTTCACAAAACAATCAGCAAAACTTGCCGATATCGGCAAAAATGACTATATTTGTATGCGGGACGAGATCAAACTTGCCGATAATTGCCAACTACGATGCATACAAATATGGAGTATATATCAGTCACTGTATTTGCCGAGAAACACGACCTCTCTGAAAGGACCGTCCGCAACTGGTGCGCCGCCGGTAAGATTGAGGGAGCCTTCCTGACCGGCAAGACCTGGAGCATCCCCGTCGATGCCCCACTGCCAACTCGCGGCAGCGGCAAAAAGAAACCCTCTCCCCTTCTGAAGAGACTTCGGCAGGAGAAAGAGGGTAAAGTGAGCGGCGGCATCTACCACCGCACGCAGATCGATCTGACGTACAACTCCAACCACATCGAGGGCAGCCGGCTGACCCACGAGCAGACACGCTATATTTTCGAGACCAACACGATTGGTGTTGTCGGAGACCAGGCCCTCAACGTGGACGACATCGTGGAAACCTCCAACCACTTCCGCTGCATCGACTACATCATTGACCACGCCGAGGATAAACCGACGGAGGCCCTGATCAAAGAGCTTCACCGAATGCTCAAGACCGGGACCTCCGACAGCCGTAAAGACTGGTTCAATGTGGGCGATTACAAACGCCTGCCCAACGAAGTGGGCGGGCGTGAAACCTGTCCTCCCGAACAGGTTCATGCCAAGATGAAGGCGCTACTCAAAGCTTACAATGACAAACCCTCCAAGACGCTCGAAGACATCATCGACCTCCACTGCCAGTTTGAACGCATCCACCCCTTCCAAGATGGCAACGGGCGCGTCGGCCGCCTAGTGATGTTCAAGGAATGCCTGGCCCACCACATCGTCCCCTTCATCATCACCGAAGAACTCAAGCTCTACTACTACCGCGGCCTAAGCGAATGGGGCCACATCAACGGCTATCTCACCGAGACCTGCCTAACTGGGCAGGATCAGTATAAGGCACTGCTGGATTACTTCAAAATTAGCCATTCGTGAAATATTGTAAAGTTTTATAAGATTTTTTCAATAATTTTACTATATTTGCACAAAACAGCCTATTATGATTGAGACGCCGCCCACCTTGACACCCGAGCTAATGGCCGTTGCTGTTGCCAATATTTCAGATCCAAAAATTATGGCAACAATCTCAGATATTAACCAAAAGTATCTGTACTGGGATGATGTGAAATACAAGAAGGCAGAGTTTCTCACCAGTGAGGAACTCTGGGCGACCGTTCGTCTCTCCCGCATAAGCCAATATGCCTTTATCTGGCCTCAACACAAAATCTGCGTCCCGGTTACCAACCATATGCAGGAGCTCTGTCACTACTTCGACATGAATTTTGGCGGGGCATGGGGCACTGATTCCATTATTCCAAAGGAAGGGCATGAGAGGTTTCTCTCTTCCTCAATCATGGAGGAAGCAATTGCATCCAGCCAAATTGAAGGCGCAGCAACAACCAGAAAAGTGGCAAAGGATATGCTGAGGAGAAACCTGTCACCCAAGAATAAGGCCGAGCAGATGATTCATAACAACTATGCGGCCATTCGTTATATAAGCGATCATAAGGAGAGTCCCCTGGCCAATGAGATTATCTTGCGGCTTCATGAGATAATGACTGAGAATACGCTGGATAATCCTGGCGACGCCGGGCATTTTCGGGACAATAATGACGTAGTCGTGTCTAATCTAATAGACGGCGAAATAGTCCATACTCCACCTGACTTCAATGAGATCCCCGGATTCATTGAAGCTCTTTGTCATTTCGCGAATACAGACAAAAATGGAGGCCATTTTATCCATCCCATCATCAAGGCGATCACCATTCATTTTTTGGTGGCCTATTACCACCCCTTTGTCGATGGAAACGGAAGAACTGCCCGCGCCCTTTTTTATTGGTATATGCTGAAGAGCGGTTACTGGCTCACAGAGTATCTGTCCATCTCACGCGTGATCAGCAGAAGCAAGCCGTCTTACGAAAAAGCTTATCTATATGCGGAGAACGACATGAACGATATTGGCTACTTTATTACGTATAATCTTCGCGTACTTAAACTGTCTTTCGACGAACTAAAGAAGTATATTGAAACCAAGATTGCTCAAAAGCAGCAGTCGTTTGATATGTTGTCCATTGGAGGGATTAATTACAGGCAGGCGACCATATTGTCCATGTTCCGGGATAACCCCAACCTTGCATTATCCGTAAATGACCTGGTGGCTAAGTTCAATGTAAGTAAACCCACTGTCAATTCCGATATCTCTTCACTTCTTGGAAGGGGCCTTCTGACAAAGATTCCTATCAACAAGAAGCAAAGCAACTATATAAAAGGACCCCACTATGACGAGGTCATAGCTCCAGTGCTAACATAAGAATCCCCATAGTTGCCGCCCACATAATTCTCAAATCATCTTAGTTCTATTCCCAAGATTTTCAATTTGGGGCCACATTCCTTGTTTTTCTTCCGTTTCTACACAAATCTCCGCTCCGAAGCGAATCAGGGAACTGGATCAAAGAACCGCCCCCCTGACCGGCAAGACCTGGAGCATCCCGGCGGATGCCCCCCCAGCCAACTCGCGGCTCCGGCAAAAAGAAACCCTCTCCCCTTCTGAAGAGACTTCGTCAAGAGAAAGAGGGTAAAGTGAGCGGCGGCATCTACCACCGCACGCAGATCGATCTGACGTACAACTCCAACCACATCGAGGGCAGCGGCAGAAAGTAAGCATCCGATTCATCCCGCAATCGTACTGGGCAGATACCAGCACGACTACAATATTTACGATAATGGTCGAGGCTTCGACCGGTCCATCAACTGACAAGAAGGCCTCCAACCCAGATGGGAAGGAGGCCTTCTTGAGAGATTGCCGGTTAAGCCGGCAATGACGGACTAGGGCTCTTTTGATAGCACGTATTCAGTCACTTCGCAAAGGACGGTATCAAGTCCCAGGAACCTAGCCTGGCAAACCCGATGGTTACCACCGCCATCAATGAAGTAGCGGAAACCGAACTTGCTGAGTTGGATAGGTTCGAAGCATTGGGTGTTGAAAATGGCTTCTTTGACCTTTTCCACATCATAGTCATTCTTGTGCCGTTCCAGACTCATCAACATCTGCAGCCAATTCAATCCATAGTAGCTTGGATGGACAGTTCCCTTAATGTCAGCAACTCGTACATTATCCTTATAAGTCTCGCCCTCCACATAATAAGCGATGTGTTCTACTAGATCAGCCGGATGATAGACCGGCTCAAAGTATTCCTTCATCAAATCAAACTCCTTCAGCTTTGCGAGACGCCTTGCCGTCGCTAAGGTTTGGACCTTTTCGGGGGCGATTTTGGTAGACTTCAATTCAAGGATGTTTCGGCTCATCATTATTATGGGCATTTTTAAACGCTCGCACAACCGGATGTTATTACCTGTTTTTTGCTTTCAATCTCAAACTCTACTGGCCGACAAAGAGATGCTCGGTCAAGCCAGCAATCAGGAACACCTTTCTGGTCATATTAATTCTGTCTCGTCATCAGGCTCATTTCCTTCCGTTTCCCACTCTTTTTCCACCTCTGCAGCTCGTTCCGTGCGGACATCACGGATGACGGCGTCCTTGAGATGAATATCTCGGATTGCAGATGGCAAATGAGAAAGGATATCCCTATCCGTTTTTGAAAGAATGCGACTCACTTTGGGCGATAATGACTCAGTGAGGTCTGCCAATGAATTCAGATTGAAGGCAATCAAATCTTGATAGTCTTTGTTCTCTTGAACTACGGATTCGAAGAACTCATCTGGATCACCAATGACCATTTGCTGCTCTTCTTTTGAGGCAGGCGAAGAAAGAAGCGTAAAATCAAAACACAAACGATAATCCCCATACAGATGAACAAGTTCATATGAGATGAGGTCATCCATCGCCTCCAATACTTTCACTGTCTTCTTTCTCGTCCATGGAATCAGCGGGACGTATTCTTCAAAATCAAATTTGGATGCCAATTCCTGATATCGCTTATGCATTTTCTCCGACTTGGCGACGGTGTCCTCAAGATGTTCATTTTCGGCTGCATATTTGATCATCTGTTTTTTAGACATCTCCGAAATAAATGCATTACGGGACTTGGCATGTATGTAGTCTTCTCCCAGAGCAAACTCCACGTTCAACAGAGAGAGAGCCATTTTTTCAAAAAACTCCTGACGTGCATGGAAATAATTGGTGAGGGTATTGACCAGTCCAACAAATGAGCCGGTAACAAGTCCTGCTGCTATTCTGCTCCATACAGAAGTGGGGTTCACCAGGCATACCGCCACAATCCCTATGACGAATACACCGAATAGAATATAAAAAAGTCTAGCAAACAGTTTCATGGCGGTATTTGTTGCTGAATAAACGACTAATCTGCATGACAACGGGGCATCATCATATTTTTATGGTTCCACTAGCAGTCCTCTTCAGGTCGGGGTTGGTCTGTTCTCGGGTAATTGCCCTATGAAGATAAAGTTGGCCGATGGTTTGGAGTTGTGTCAGGGCTTCGGGGGTAGCGAGAACGAGCCAACCATTGCCGGTTTCGTATTCAAATCGGCTCTTATAGCTGGGGTTGCCGCACTGCCAGTATATGGTTTTTACCATAAGATTCCCTTCTTCATTGGCCCAGGCAAATAGCCCATCGGGAGAGGGCTCCCAGCCTAAAGAACGGGCACAAGAGGGGTTAATGGCAAGCCAGTGCTTTCGGATGGAGGAGCTGCTAAAATAGCCGCCTCTGAGAATGATGATATGCGGGGAACCGGTACCCGTATCAAGGTAGTCTTCCATAGAAACTTGTAATGCAGAGTGCTCATAGAAGAAGGGAGCATAATTGTCCCCAGGGGCAGCATTCTCCTTCTCGATTAGTGACACTTTAGACCGGAAAGTCTCGGTACAATTTTTCGATGCGGGGACATTCTGAACGGTGTATTCTGCCAGGACATAATACTCATCGAGTCTGGCAAGAGGCCCATTCAAACGAAGAGAGGAATTCACAGAAACCGTCCAATTTTCCGGAACTGAATCGCGTATGGATTCGCTCGCGATGCAGGGGATGAAATCCGGCTTTTGGTTTTCTTCAATGAGAATATCTCCGAAATCATAGGAAACAAACAGGTCATCCCAAATCTCCCCGGTTATTGCTCCTGCATCGATCAGTTCGGCCGTCACTTCCATTATTGCATCGAGCGCGTCTTGAACACCGGGACGCCGGAACGAGCAGCGCAGGTTAATTCTCTCCAGGTGCCTGTCATTCTCATATTTCGGCGTGGTGGGATGTATGCCCTTTTTCTTGAGCAACTCTCCGGCACGGACTTCTATTGCTCGTTCCGAGTATCCGCTTGCGTTTGACAGATAGGTCGTTATATGGCTTGCCACTGTTAACCTGTAGCCTGGTGTAGGGTTCCAATTTGACAGATTGGCCAGTTTGGTCGTTGTTGAATCGGATGCGAAAGAAGGCTTTTCTGGGAAGATGAGCGAATAGGTTCCAGGAAGGCTACGGTGTGGTGGCGTGGGGATGTCATCTCCCAGTTTCTGCAAGATTCTTCTTGCATAGATTCGGTGAAGATAATTGGTTGACAGAGCTTCTCTCCGAGCAACATCGCGCAAAATGGAAAGCTTGGGAGAATTAAGTTCCCGGAGGAACAATCCCAGTTCCAACATCAGTTCTGCTGGTCTTTGACTCTGTTCCAATACCGGGAGTATCTCCGTGAACCCGGATTCCAGCATGTGAGAGAGAAGCATTTTCGCACGTTCCGACACAATGATGGCAGGCAGTTCTGCAATGCTTACCAACCAGCCGGCAAGCCCGGCCATCAGACTGTCATCCGAAGCAGAGACATCTGGGCAATCATCTTTATTCACGGTATCGGGCCGCAGGATCCGGTTCATATACGAAAACTCTTCGGTAAAGAGCCTTTCACCGTCAATTGTGGCAGTCAAAAGCGGCATTATCTCATCCAGATAAGTGGTCATACCAAGGGTATTCCCATTGATGATATCATCTGCCACCTTATCAAACACTACTTTTTGGGCCTTGTCGGGGTTTATTCTATTCAAGAGAATACAGGCGTTCAGGCGCGTGCCGCCGTCAAACCATCTGTCCCATCCTCCATCGCCGGATTCGGCCAGGGCCAGTTCGGCCTTCTCCCATGCCTTCTCATTCTTGCCGCGCTGAAGCAATAGACTTGCCTCATCAGCATACTTCTCAGATGGTCTCGAGTCATAGTCCTTTTCCTTGGCTTTCGTCGGATTATCAATCTCCGAAAGTTTTTGAAGCAGGACAGATGAAATGCGCTGTGGGCACTGAGTGCTGATTGCCTGTCGCAATTGAGAAGTCAGCGCCACTTTATCCATGCCCAAGCTGACGCCTTGCTCAAGAATCTGTTTCAGAAGTGTATCATCCTCGTCCGTGGTTGCATCATCATTTGTGAACAAAAATACCCTGGTGTAGAAGTCCACAACATGAGTAAACTCTTCTACCGTGGATGCCCGCTCAAGCAAGCAATAAATAATGGTTTCGTTAACTGACTGGAAGGACCCCCACTCCTGGTCAAGCATCCATCGGGCCAATTTGATACCTGAGGAGACATTATAAGTCAAGACCTGGGAAAGAAGTTCGTCTGCCGCTCTCTTTGCAATCCTTGTACCCTCTGAACTTGAAACCAGATACTTCAAACGCGATGTGAGCCAGCAAATGCGCTCGTCTGCATCGGCAGGCTTGTTTTTGATGGCCGAACCAATCCACTGGGCGTATGTAGAAGGTTGATAGTCCTTTCGGTATCCAACGCCGAAAGCTGACTCAATCATTCTACTGAAACAATGCTTAGCCCGTTCCGTATTCTGCAACTGTAACCAGGCCTGCCCCTGCAGCAGCGCCTGATGCATCTGCCCGTCCACATCCTGATCCGTCATCATCATTGGCTCCAGAGCATCAAGCATTGTGGCGCATTTATTCTTGCTATACCCATGCTTATAAAGGGACATTACAACTTGGCGCCTTGATTCCGCATCTGCCTTGCAATAACAGTTATTAAGATAATCGTTAAAGCGGAATGCAAACTCGTTCAGGGTTGATTCCCCATATAACGCAGCGACATCTACCACGTATTCATAGAAATCCTTCCGCTGGGTTGAGATGGTATAAGAGAAAAGATTGGAGCCCCATCTGGGCAGATTGTCAAAGGACTCCAGATACCCCTTTAATTCTGACAGGAATTCACGGGGATTACCTTTCCCGGCCCGAGCCAGTCCCGCGAATCTTGCAAGCGAAAATACCCGTCTTGCATAGTAAACCATCAACTGATTATCTTCGCGGCGATTATCATCCGGCACCAGCTTCTTCAAATCAACTTCATACCCTAGAAAAGCGAGGAGTCCCACATAGGCGTTATGCGCGTCGAAGGTGGTAAAATCTTCCCCAGAGCTAAGGTAGTATGAGCCCAAATCTTTCCATACAACGTGACTAAGATACTTCTCAATCACTGACGTATTCTGGCCGGCTTTGTATGCCAGGAAAGCCATTTGAATAAATGGTTTATCCTTTGCTGGGATGCGCTCAAAAGCCGATGTGGAAGAAGCGAAAAACCGGAACACCCGCTCATTATCTGTAGAGCCATCTTCTACTAAGGCAAGAGTCGCATCTTTCCAGATATTAAAAACCATCACAGCATCCACCGTAGCAGATGGCATCCCCTCGCCCAGATCCTGTTCAAGCGTTGCCCACTTGCCCCGCGCTATCAAACCGTATATGTATTCTTCCCAGACCTCAGAAATGAAATGGTCTCTGTCGAATTCGTCTTTATAAAAGAGGGAAAAGGCCTCGATTTGCTGGGCAAAGAGTTGTTCTTGCTCTCTAACATACTGCCAGGGATAAAAACAGGCCGCGGCATAAGCCCAGCGCAGCGAGGTATCAACCCAAGCTTCCTGCTCATATCCGGCCCGATATCTGTTTGTCTCCCGCCTGTCAATACGTTTATTCATAAATGGCGGATATGACATACTGAACAGTTCTCTTGCCACATCGGGTAATCCGGCATCGCAAAAAGCGCCGACAAGAATCAGCGCTTTGCCGGGACTGCAGTGAAGCGTATTATTGCTCAGGACAATCCCTTTTGCCAAAGGGGCATTCCCCATCTTCAGGAAATCATCCACCAACGACAGGACCGACAGCTCTTGCCCACCCATTCTGGATAGCTGTTCCTGGAAAAGCAGATACCTGGCAAGCAAATAGGGGTCCTGGCGCTTGCGGGCAATTTCCACGCCCATCACAAGATCTTGACGGACACTCCACAGAGGCCGGAATTCCTGCATCTGGGCGAACAAGGCTTCTGGCGTAAACTGAGCAATGAACGCATCATATTTTCCCGCCTGATAGAGATAGTAGCCAGCTTCCCAAGATTTTACCGAGTAGTTATACAGCCGCTCATAATAATAGCGGTCTTTGGCTTCACTGAACTTTTCCGTGAATTCATCTTCTGCCGTACGCCGTATTAGGTATTGCCTGAAAGAATTATGGAAGAAGGAAACTGTGTCGTCTGTGATGGTAAATAAGTGCTTAATCCCTTTCAACAAGGTCTTTTGCTCAGACGTAATGCCCCAAAGATCAAGATTATTCAGGGGAATCTTACCCGGTACACGACATAAAAGGCCCAGGCAATCCAGAAGAGCCGGATTCATGTCATCCCCACCCAGCAACTTGCGATAATAATCCTCAATATCATCCGGGAAACTGTCAACTGCAGCGATTGAATCTATCGCATCGGTTCCAAGCGCCTTTAGCTGATTCAGGATATAACCCAAATACAACGGATGCCCCTGCGATGCCGAATAACACTTCTCAATTAGATCAGGAGCAGGATCCGGGACCTCTAAGCGTTTAGCAATCAGTGCAGCCAACTCATCCTTAGAAAGAGGAGGCATCTCAACGATGGCTTGCTCTTTCTGTGCCTGAGTACGGATTGAGCGCAAACTAACAAAATTGAAGTGCTGACTGCCCAAGACAAAGACGACGCCATCCGGAAGGTCAGAGACAGAAGGCAGTGCTTCCAGCAAGTTTGTCTGGCAACTTGTGTATTCCCGCGTAATGTGATCCAGTCCATCTACCGCCACTATCAAGGGGAGGCCGGTTGTCTTATAATAAGAAGAAGCCTGCTTCAGTTGAGAATGGACAGAAGATTTCAGAAAGTGATAGTCTTTGTACGGCAAAATGTCCTTCTCACCAGCAAATCCTACATCTTGCAGTAAATGGACCAAGTCGAAAAGGAAAGTGGTACGGTCACCACGGTCGGATTCATTATTATCCCTGGACGAAGGATTCCGGAAATCAAATGCATAATAACGAACCGTCTTATTGGGAAGGGATGCGCACCACTGCGTCAACACCGTTGACTTCCCGGAGCCCGGCGTTCCTTTGAGAAGAATATAGCCCTTTGACTTTCCCGCCAAAGCCTGGTTCAGCAACGCAAGAGCCTTTTGATTGGGCTCAAATTCTGATTCCGGAGTTGTAAGATAATGATTATAGGTAGTTTTGAGACGATTATCCCATCCAAGCTTCCGTTTAATGTCGTTTGCGCTGATACGGATAACGCCTTTCTCCCCTGCCGCAGCTTCTGCTAACAGAATCATCAGCCGATTGATGTCTGCCACCCGATTATTCGCAATGGCATTTGCGACAGACAAATCCTCCTGTGGATGATTTGGAAAGAACTGGAAGTCCTTCCAGAAAGCAGCCCACTCACTAGCCTTTAATCCGGTTGCTTCCCGCAACTGCTTCAAGACCGGCGACCATTTCGCGGCAACCCTTTTTCCCTTAGTCAAAGCATCAAGAGCAGATGCTACGAACTCACTGAAAGGCCCAATCACCTTGCCATTCCCATCCTTCATCCCGCGATCTTGGGTACTGCAAGGCCTGTTTGTCAAAAGAATAGCCTCTACCCTTTTCCAGGGATACAATTTCCCGAGATTCTTCCACCCATCTGCAATCCCGCCTATAACCCCCAAGAAATCGGAATACTTGAATGGCGTCCCAACAGTGCTCCATTTAATCTGAATACCATGAACAACAGTATTAGTAACATAGCAGACATCATCCAACTTGCCAACATGCTTCTCCAAATCTGCCACCCGGACCTCTACCAAATCCCCTGCTCTCAATGCATCATAAGCCCGGATACCGAACTCTTTATATTGAGGCCAGTATCCTGACATGGCATTTCGCTCACCCCTGTATTCTTTCCGGGTATTATCTTTGGGTTGCTTGCTCACGATTGATTAAATCTCTTTTGCACTGCGCAGATTATTGAAGATGGACTTTGGCATCCCTGACATAATACAACCTATCACCAACAGGATAGAAAGCCCTTAATTACATATAAAGACTCCGCTATGAATATCTCTCTACTGGTGTGTGACCACGAAGATTCCAATGCTTCCACAACAAGGCAAATGGGCATAATCGTTCGTCGTCGCATCTGCTCCAGGGCTCCATAATACAGCGGTCATCATAATGAGAATCAGAAGATTTTTCACACCATTCATACAATGAGCAACATGTATTCCCATCTCTAAACAAGTAAATGAATTGCTGTATCGCTTGAAAATAGGAAACCGCAGTATTCCCCACCATTTGATATGGAGGTGTAATATAGTAATTCGATTCGGAATCCTTTATTACCGGCGTACCTAACTGAGCATAAAGCATCATAAACAAATCGTTCTTCTCGAGTTTCCTCTTATTCCTTAGTCCTATCTCTGCCATGTCAATTAAAAATGATCTGGCGTTCAATCGCATTGACAAGCCGGTTCCTATCAAACGCCGAACAATGTCATGAAAACGGAAGAAAAGAGAATCTTTGTAATAATCATTGATTCTCTCCCCAACAAAAATACCGAACGGCAATAATCCAGATAACAATGTGGAATAACTCTGAATCTGAATACACGGCCTGTTGTAAAAAAAGTCGTATATATCTCTTGGATCCTTGGGAATATATTTGTCCTTCTTATAACCTTCTAACGTTTCAACGAATATCCTTCCTGGCACAGAGAACTGTAAACACATGTCGCAAAGAGCAAGGACATTCAACTCGTTTTCGCAGAAATCTTCATACACATGTTTGGCCACTGCAAAAGCCGCATTATAGGGATAATCCGGTGCCGAAAGAGACCCGTCTGTAATACAGTGCTCCAGAATATAGGCCATGCTTTCTCGAATGGCGTGAGCCCCAAACGGAAGCTTCTTTCCATTAACCTGGATAATAAAAACCTCATCAACTGTGCTTAGGTAGGAATTAAAAGGAACTCTGACCCGATTCTTCTTAAGCTTTGAAATAAAAAGATTAGTAACTTCTTCATCTGTCCACCCCAAACCTATTTCATTAACAAACTGATTCAATTCAATATTTCCATAATTTGAAGGCAATGCGATAGGAACCTCTATGTCTCCTTTGGGCATTTTGTATATATGAGTAACAGCACCATGGATATACTCGCTATACACATAAGCATTATTCAATCCGGAAAAAGTTGAAATGTCTTGAATAAAATGAATGTACTCATGGACGAAAACAGACAAATCTTTGGGCTCAAGATTCAAGATACTATGCATCGCATTATAAAACGGGAATTCAAGTTCTATACGGAAAAAAGCAGGTTCGTATCCACCAAGAACTCGTCTCAATCTGTAATATGATGCTGAAATAGCCACTATATATTGACAATATATGAACCGGAACGTTAACCCAACGATTGCCGGCAGAACCGGCAAAGAATAATAAAAGCGGGACTTATTTCTTCAAACAAACGGATGATTATCAATTCGCACAACCGCACTCAAAAACAAGCTTTCTCCCACTACTCATATTGATTCACCCTCCTATACTTTTCCCCCAACTCCAACAGGTTTTTAAACAAGACGACTCTGTCTTCTTTCATCTCGCCGGCATTGAGGAGTTTCTTGTTGTGCTTGAGCCAGTTGCAGTACTTGAAACGTTCTTCGGGGTTGAGGCGGGAAGGATTGCGATGATTGGTGTCGATGAAGGCCTTCACTTCCTGGTATTTCTTTAGCCACAGCTCGTCTTGAGTCATACTATGACCTGAAACCAATTCTTTAATCAGCCTTTGGACACCTGACAACTGAGACTCGGTCAACGAATGAAATACGATGATCTCCATTTCAGCGACTAATCCACTCTCAGCGATTCCAAATACTCCTCATGCAAATGGTAATACTTCTTCATAAATACCACATACGCCAGCGCGAGGAGGAGGCCGACGGCGACCAGATAAATCCAATGGGCCAGCACGGTATCAGGGACCAGATAGACCATCGCCAGCGAAATCGCAAGCTGCAGGCCCATATAAATCAGCGACACGGCCACATGCGAGATCCCGAGTTCATTGGCCATCAGCTGATAGGCACCCCATACTTTTTCTTCGCCTGCTCGTAAGTGTCCAGGCTGCCGATGTCGAAGCGACCACCGGGCATGGGCCAGGCGTGCATCACGGTGCGCTCAACTATATAGTGGGCCAGATTGCCTGGGGCGTCCTTGCCGCAGCCGTTCTCGACGGCATGGCGCACCAGGTCCAGGTCTTTGCGGAGATAGACATAGAACGGCGGCACGGCCCAATGACTCACCGGCACCTCGGGCTTCTCCTGCATCTGCAGGACGCGCATATCGGCATCAACCTCAATCACTCCGGTGCGCTGGAGTTTGTAGATCTCCGGCTCGTGGTGGCACATGATGCAGCTGGTCCCTTTCGACAAAGCGTAGGAAACGAAGCCGCGGAAACTGAACTCCAGAATGTTATCGGCCGCCACCACCAGGAGGTCGTCGTCAATCCCCAAACGCTCGATGGCGAAAAGAAGGTCACACACGGCACCCAGGCGGGTTTCGTTGGTCTCCGTGCCGTCATCAAGGATAGTAACGGGCTTGCTGTAATGCTGCTGAAGGCTCCATTCTTCGAAGACGGGTGCGAACCGATGGTTGGTGACAATGATGTGCCCGTCAATCTCCGGGATGGTGTCGATGTCATCGAGCATCCGTCCCAGGATGGTACTGCGGCCAATCTGCAGCAGCGGCTTGGGGAAATTGCGGGTGAGCTCGCCCAGACGGGTAGCGTAACCGGCGGCAATGACAATAGTTTTCATGAGATTTCTCGACTTCGCTCGAAATGACAAAAAGGGTCGCTCGAGATGACAATTAGACGAACCTGGCTCCGTCGTCGGACTTGCAGAAAAATACTTTGAAGGAGTCTTTGTACTGCGGGAATTTCGCGAGGTACTTCTCCGTAATCGCGCGTTCGATGTCCGCCTTTTTGGCGGGATCTACCAGAGCAATGCAGGCGCCCTTGAAGCCGGCGCCGGAGAAGCGGCCGCCGTAGATGCCGTCCGTCGTAAGCATCGCCTCATAGATCGCAATCAGCTCTGGAGATCCGCATTCATAATTATGGATGGAGCTCTCGCAGGAGGCCTTCGACAGGCTTCCGAACCACTCCAGATTGCCCGTCTCCCAGGCGGTGATTCCCTCGCGCACACGCTTATGCTCGCCGTAGAAGTGCTCCGCTCGGCGGGCAAACCTGGGCGGCATATCGTCCCGGTGACGCTTGTACATGCTTTCCGGAACGTCGCGCAGGAACGTCTTGTCGTGAGTCTTCAGCGGCACGTTTTCATAGGCCTGCACGATCCAGGCGGCCGTTTTGCACTCCGTCACGCGAAGATTGTAGTCGCTTGACATCAGACTCCGCGTGAGGCCGCTGAAGAAGATGCCGAGCTCGAAATCCGGCATGTTATCGGCCTTCGGGATAAGCCGATACTCGTTTGATTCGCAGTCCAGCATCAGCAGATGGTCCTTTTTGCCCAGGGCGATACAAGCCTGATCCAGCAGACCGTTGTTAAGCCCGATGTACTCCCGTTCGGCCTCGGAGGCAATCTTCATCACCTCGAAGGGCGCCAGCGAGATGTTGTTGGCCTTCGCGAATGCCATCACATAGGCGATGAGCACCGCCGCACTGCTGCTGAGGCCGCCAACCGGAAGGGATCCTTTGATGGTCCCCTGAATACCGGCCGAAAGGCCGAACCGCTTCTGCAGCGCGTACTTGGCGCCACGTGCATAATCGCCCCAGTTGCCCTGCTTGATGAGGGTGGGCGTAGCAATATCGAATTCAACGTGACCGCTGAAAGTCTCGCTGTCCAGTACAACCCTGCTGTCTTCGCGAATATCAAAATCAAGATCGACACCCTTGTCGATGGCAAATCCCGTCACCAGCCCGTGCTGATGATCCACGTGTGCGCCCAGAGGGCATACACGATACGGGGAAAAGATGTGATACTGCATATTATCCGTAATATTCTTTATACCACCGGGCGAACTTGCGGAGGCCTTCGCGGAGGGTGATTTTCGGGGTGAAGCCGAAGTCGCGCTCGAGGGCGGAGGCGTCGGCGTAGGTGGTGGGGACGTCGCCGGGCTGCATGGGAACAAGCTGCTTATGGGCATCGAAATCGTAATCGGCCGGAAGGACGCCGGCGGCAAGAAGCTCCTCCTGCAGGATCTGAACGAAGTCCAGAAGGTTCTCGGGCTGGCCGCCGCCGATGTTATACACAGCATACGGCGGCACGGGCAGGCCATCCTCCCCTGTCTTGCGCTCAGGAGCCTTCGCCATCACGCGCACGATGCCCTCAACGATGTCATCGACATAGGTGAAATCCCGGCGGCAGTTGCCGTAGTTGTAAATCTGGATGGTTTTGCCAGCAAGCAGCTTGTTGGTGAAGCCGAAGTACGCCATGTCGGGCCGACCGGCGGGGCCGTAGACCGTGAAGAACCGCAGACCCGTTGAAGGGATGTCGTACAACTTGGAATAGCAATGTGCGAACAGTTCGTTGCTCTTCTTCGTAGCAGCATACAGCGAAACCGGATTATCAACCCTGTCCTCCACCGCGAACGGCACCTTCTTGTTGCCGCCATAGACGGAACTCGACGACGCATAGACCAGATGCCGCACGCCATGGTATCCATCCTTGTCATCCCGAGCGCAGTCGAGGGATCTCCGGCACGCCTCCAGGATGTTGTAGAAGCCAATGATGTTGCTCTCGATATAGACATCCGGATTCTCGATCGAATACCGCACCCCCGCCTGCGCCGCCAGGTTCACCACAATGTCGAACTTGTACTCTTCGAACAGCCTTTCTACCAGTGCCTTGTCGGCGATACTCCCCCGCACGAACTTATATTCGATTTTTGTATTGTCATTTTGACCAAACGAAGTGCGCGGAGAAATCTCTTTCACCCTCTGCTCAATCTGCCGCAGGCGGTACTCCTTCAGCGACACGTCGTAATAGTCGTTCATATTGTCGAGGCCCACGATGGTCAGGCCTCCATCACCCCCGACGCCCTTCACGTCACTCCCGACCTGATCGGGAGTCTTGAGCAGGCGCATCACCAAATTAGCGCCAATAAACCCGGCCGAGCCGGTAACAAGAATTGTCTTATTGTTCATAGTATTCATTTTTACGGCCTCAACAAATTAATCGGAGCCGCAAACACTCCGTCATCCCTTTTGTAAGCGCCGCCCACGGCAGTCAGCACCAGCAGGAATGAAGGAGCCTTCTCGTCACTCTTCTCCACAATCTTATCCCGCAGTTTCTTCAGCGACTCTGCACCATCATTAATCAGGTCACCGCCACCCAGCTTAATCTCAATACCGCCCCAGCGTCCATCTTCCAGATGCACCACTGCGTCGCACTCCAGACCGGCATTGTCCCTGTAGTGTTTCACCACTCCACCCATGCTGCCTGCATAGACAGAGAGATCCCTCACGGCAAAGTCCTCAAAGAACAGCCCAAAGCTATCCAAATCCCTCATCAAATCACCAGGGCTAACTCCCAAACTACGGCATGCTATAGATGTATCCACAAAATGCCTTGTCGGTGTGCTCCTGATTGAAGTCTTCGACCGTATGTTCGGATTCCACGCCTCCAGATCCTCAATAATGTAGAGGTCCTTCAGCGCTTCCATATAGTCATCATACGTCTTGGTATCCATGGTCCGCTCATTGCTCTGGCGGATATCGCTGATGATGGTAGATACCGCAGCTTCTGAGGAAATATTTCTTGCATAACTCCTCAGAATCATGCGCAGCACCTCGGGCTTCTTGTTGCGGAACCGCTCGTTCTCGCTGTCCTCAAACACAAAGAGCCCGTTATAATAATTCTTGGTAATCTCCAAGGCAATGTCACGTGGTGCCAGCACAGCAATAGGCCAGCCACCCCTGCAAAGCAGGAATGCCACATCTTCCAACGTAAAGTCTTGGTTCATATCCCACGGGAAGTTCTCTCCACCGTCAAACAGATCTTTCAGTGATACCGTACCTTTAGACTCCTTTGACTCCCATAGTGTCATCGGGCGCATCTTCAGGGGTGTTATTCTGCCTGCACCACTATGATGCACTTCCGTCTTGTCAGCAGGCGTACTGCTACCCGTCAGAATGTATTTCCCGAACTCATAGTTAAAGTCCAGTTCATCCTTCACCTGATTCCAGATGTCCGGTGCCTTCTGCCACTCGTCTATCAGTCTTGGATTCTCTCCTACCAGCACAGCCTTCGGGTTCATCCTGGCCATAGCTATAGCCTGTTTCGTGTTAAGTTTCACGAAACTCTTCTGGTACAGCATGCACGTAGTTGTCTTGCCACAGAACTTTGGTCCTGCTACAACCACTGCTCCCGAAGTCTTCAATTTCAGGGCAATCTGTTCTTCTATAAGTCTTTCGTAATACATATTTCTTCAAGAATCACGATGCAAAGATACGAAATTCCCAAGATTTTCAATTAAAAATTCCCAAGATTTTCAATTTTGAGGCCGATTTTCCTTGTTTTTCATCCTTCATCCTTTTATTCGTATTGGTTCTTCCTCTTGTATTGTTCGCACAATTCAATCAACGCCTTAAACTTCACAACTCTATCCTTTTTCATTTCCCCCGCATTCATCACCTTCCTTTGATGTTTGAGCCATGTGTAAAGCCGTCTTTCCTCAAGATTATATTTCGATAGGTTCCTGCCGTTCTCCGTTATGAACGACATAACCTCATCGTAATTCTTTTTCCAAGCCTCATCTTGAGTCATAACATCTTACTCAATTGGTCCGCTATTCTCATAAACAGCCTTGGGTCATATACGTCTATTTCATACATGGCATTATCCATGTTGTTAACAGTCCAGTGTAGCGGCACGAAGGTACTATCCGATAGCATTACTTTTTCTCTGGCAGTAAGGGAATCTGCTTGGTGTTCATCCCTAAACTCCTCAATTGTTGACGGTCAGAATCATCAATTCTATTATAACGACAGAACTTGTTCATGAAGAAAAAGAGTACATTCTTAGTAATGGGTGAAAACTGTTGAAGGTTTTTGCTTGTAATCTCTGACAGTCTAATATTGTGCTGGTAGCGCATGGCCATATCTTGTCGGATGATGAATGATACAGGTGTATCCATTCTGGCACATACATCATCGCTAATACCCATCAAGGATTTTGCCCCCATTGATGTGGTAATTCTATCCACCATTGCCAGTATAAAGCCAAAACTAAGATTCCAAAATATATTCTGCGATATTTGAGCTACCTGTTCAGATGTCAAATCTGGATTCTTCTCAGCTACTTTCTTCTGTATGAACATGTCATAGTTTTCTTTCTTTGTCATTCTCCTTACAACATCAAAGAAAGATGAGACAACGCGAAGATGAACTTTGGCGCCTTTCTCAAACAACCCCTCAAGTAGCGCCCGACTACTACCGGCATGGTTTCTCATTATGCATCCTATCACTTCTACCGTCTTTATACTCCTTCTCAATTGAGCAGAAAGTCCATTATCGTCCTCGTCATCTCGCTCAACCTCATGATTCAGTTCTGCCTCCTCTATCTGGTCTTGAACCTCTAGTCGCTTTCCCCTCTCCTCTACCACATTGCGCTTATTATCTGCAAGTTGCTGCTGTTTCACCTCATTTGCACGGAAAAACTCCAGTTCTTTTTTATCAAGTGTAGCAGGCTCATACTCCTTAAACATAGCATCAGCTCTATCTTCTATTTTCTTTATCAGGCTTTGATCTTTGCTATGATGTACCAAGAAAATAGTAATATAGGCGTTTTCATTTTTGTGCAAATTGTCGAGTATATTGTTCACCTCTTCAATTGCATGGGTATTTTCCTCATAACGCTCATCTATATGCTCTGAAAAATATTTTCCTACGAAGAAATAATACAGATAAGGATAATCAAAGTCGTAGTTACCAAGAGAAGTAATCTTTATTATGCCAGATCTTTTCAACTTATCAAGAAGAATATTGCGAGGTTCTGTCAAATTAAAGTCTCTCTCATACAGAACGAAGAAGCTGTCAAACTGTTCTTGGCTTAGTGCCGCCCTATTATGGAATATAGCATAGGCAAACTCTGTTAAGAAAGTCAGGTAAGTATCAAGGTTTTCGCTTGTCACTTTCTCCTTGGTAAGGAATAGAATAATCAAAGCCTGATAATAATAACCCTGAGAAGCTATTTCATCGTTAATACGGTTGTTCAGTGTCTCATAGTTACTGAGCAAGGTAAGCAGGAAGAAGGGATAAGGCGGCATGAGTCCGCTACCTATTGTCTTTCCTAAAGTCTGATTAATCATATTCGTGCGGGCATCTATCTGTGCCAAATCGTTATTGATAAAAACAGGATCAGTGTCAATACGGTCAGAAATACTCAGCCACTTCTTTATCAAGTCGTTTCTCAACGAAGGTTTTAAAGGCTTTATTCTATAGCGGTCAAAACCTATAACCAGATCTTTACGAACCATTTCAAGGTCGAAAATAGTATCTACAATTAACACAAGTTGCTTGTAGACACCAAGTCGTTGGAGTGCCTGTTCTTTTTTATGTGCTTTATGAAAATCATCTACTATGGGGACAATGCGTTCTTCTTCAAAGTCGCTCAGTTCATAAGCAGTATCATATTGCTCTTTAAATAATTGAGATATGCGATATAGCAAATTACCCTGTAACAATTCCTGTTCATCTTTTAAATAGACAGGTATGAAGTTTTTCTCTTTTAATCTTTGAATCAGCACCTTTGCCAACGTGGTTTTACCCGACTGGTCTTCACCGGCAATTACAATTTTCTGGCCTGCATAGAACTTTTCTGTCACCAAATCGAAAGACACCCTTTCCCTTTTATTCGCTGCATCATCATAACGAGTAAGGTCTGGTGAGACAAAGATATCTTCCATCGTCAATACCTCTTTATTCTCATGTGCTTTAGTGAAAAGAGATGCATCATTGAGAAAATCCTTGTGTCCCGCTTTGAATGTCAAATCTTTCAATTTGTTCATTCTCTCTATCACCGGCTTCAATCCCTTGCAAACATCCATCCAGGCGTCATCCTGATTATCGAAACTCGCAACAGCTTTTCCATCTGTAGGTAGTGCAAGCTTTCTTTTTAACCTCTCATCTTCCAACCACATGCAGTTCGACAAGATAATGGGAACAACCGCAATACCTCTAGTCATTTGCATTTCGTATGAGCGTTTCATTTCTTCCTTACAGGCACCTGAATCGAGATAATAAGATGATATAAACAGACAAACCACATCACGATCTGCAAGGTGGGTATCAATCTTCGCCCAAAAATCATCACCGGCCGTAATATCTCGGTCATACCATATCTCCACACTTCCGTTATCACGTAATGGTGCCATGAAACGAATAAAAGACTCTATATAAGCACCATCGGGGTGACTATAGCTAATGAAAAGCTTTGCCATATGAATAATATTTATAACAAGTTATTTTTAAGCATCCATCTTACATCATCCTTCTTACTGGTTCCTGAGCCCGTCGAAGGGCTGACATCGCGTTAGTAATCTCTTCGATTGCAATGCTTCCCCCCCCCACATTCTATAGACATATTCAGGAGTAATGCCTCCAATATCCATTGAACAGGATTTACCCTCGCTTTCTATAAAAGACCAAAGTCTATCTTTCAGATCAATTTCTTGCATAACCATTAACCTACTTCATCCTCCCCGTCCCCCTCATCTCATCCTTCACGCCTTGGATATACACTTCCAGGCTTTGTTTCATTTGGCGCTTCTGGTCTTCTTTCTCTTGATATGAGAGCTGAGAATGGTCTATCGTTGCCTCACAATAATGCGATATGTTCTCTTTTATCACATCTATCTGCCATTCGGTTATAGGGCCACTCATAAAGTTCGCCCCAAGATAACCGGCAAGCACGACTTTGAAGTATTGTTCTCCCATATCAATCATTCACCATTCGCTCGTGAACAAAGACTCGTGAAACACTAGTTGCCATTGACCCTTAACCATGAACCGTGAACCATAAGTTTTACTTCACCATTATCCCCTCTCCGACGAATCAAAGATCTTCTCCATCCGCTGCCACTTCTCGTCACTTCTGGCCGATGCTGAGAACCCCTGGAACTGCGCCACATACGCCTCCCATTCCGCTTGCCGAGGCAATCCGGCCAGACGTGCCATGTCGCGCTCCCAGTCAAAGTCGTCCACCGTGTCGCAAATCATGAAGAGCTGCCGACCGCGGCGGTAAATCTGCATGTCGATAATCCCTACCTGCCGCTGGCCCTCGATAATCTCCGGCCAAACCTGTGCGTGCGCATCCACATATTTCTGTATCATCTCCTCGTTATCCACGAGCGTGAGGGTTTGGCAGTAGCGTTTCATGCGGTTTTCTGTTTTTTTGCTGTAACCAAATCGAAAGCCAGCACTACCAGAAAGCAGCACATGGGCACCAGGTAGGAGACGTTGATGTTGCTGTGGTCACTCACCATACCCTGCAGGGGTGTGAGCAATGCGCCACCCAGGATGGCCATGATAAGGCCGCTGGCGCCAATTTTTAGCATGGTTTATAATTATTATCGTTTGTTCGTTTCACTTTCCGTCCCGCCAATAAGCTCTTTATTTTCTCCAATTCGCTCTCCACACGTTCCATCCTATCCACCATAAGCTTCACATAATGAAAATCTTTCTCGTCCGGCAAATAGAATTTAAGGTCTCGCATCATAATCAGTCCAATCCCATCTTTCTCTTCCTTCATATTGAAGATGTTCGAGAACAACAGATGCTGCTCATTAATGAGCTTAAACCTCTTATCCTCGCCCTCATACACCTTGGCCTCACATCTGGGCAGCAGTTCTTTCTTCATCACTATCATGCGAGCATCATGCGACGGCACTCTGAAAATAGGCATATCACCATACAGATAGCCATAATCCGTTTCTTTCAGTGCAACGTCACCGCCATACAGCGAATCAAACGTACCCAAATTAAAACTGGTTATCACGGCATACCTTCCATCTACTCCAAGAGCCTTAAAAGCCTCCTTTATTTCAGAGAAGCGAATCTGATAACTCGCATCCGTCCGATGCAACAGGAACTGCACATTATAGTGCTGCCAAATGTTAGCTTGTATTTCTGTCAAGTATAACTCCGGAGTATTATAAATCCAAGCACCATCATTCCTGAACATCTCCTTCTTCATCAGATAAGGGACATAGAAACAACGCACATCCTCTACAGGAAGAGACTTTTTATACTGTTCCTCCATCGTTGGCAGTCCAATCGGGAATCGTGGCAATGCTTCTGCAAATTCTGTAATCAGTCGGTTTATCCTTTCTTCCGAAACCCATTCTGCTTGTTTAACGTCAATTTCATTAGCCAACAATCCCTTTCCTTTCTCCGTTAGATAATACTTCTGGTTTGGACTGGTTGGTTTGTCTGGCACCGTCATATCTGCAAGTCCCTCTGCTATCAGAGGGTTAATGTATTTCTCCTTGAACTTTGAGGCATTCTTCCACCCATATAGCTCCTTCAAATCACTCAACAGCATAGGATGTTGTAAGGCAACTATCAATTTTTCTACTTCCTCCCAGCTTACCCCCAGCTTACTCCCAACTTCCTCCCAACTTAGTCCCGACTTAGTAACAACTTGGTCACTACTTAGTCCCGACTTAGTAACAGCCTTACGGAAAACGATCTTAACAAAACCGCCATTTTCCTCATACTCTGGTTCCTCCACACCCTGTGCCTTGCAAGCGTCAACCATCCTACTCACACCAGAACCCCAGCTCTCCAAATATGACGATTTGAAAAGCACCTCCGCTATTAGCGGATTATATGGATATGAGGCGTGTGCACTCTTTATAGTCTCTGGCGTTAGTGCTAGCGGCAACCTGCCAGGATTCTCTATCTCTACCCGATCATCATATATAGCAATGCTCGGAGTCAAGTTATATTTCTCCAGTTGTCTATGGCACAGGGCATTCGTCAAGGCTTCCCTCAACGCCTCTGCCGGTATTTCCAATTGTTCTTCCTTCTTAAAGCCCACAATTTTTCCGCTTTGCGACAGATGTTTGAACAAAAATGCCATACCCGCATCTAACAGGTCGAAAAAGTTACCTTCAGCCCGTCCGCTATCCACAAACTCATTCTTGTCTGTTCCACGGAAACGAGCTAATCTCAACCCCATCTGCGTAAAGCCACCAACGTGTTTACCAAACAACGCCATAGCACCATTCAGCACCTTTCCGTCCCTCATCAAACTCCACTTTCCAAGCAGCGACTCTGCACTTTCCGATTGTGCCGTTGCAGGCATTCGTCCACGCTCAACGCCCAAACGCACTGCATCGTAAATCCTTTTCTCGTCCAAGTCAGCCATTGTGATACCCTCAGCCACTTGCCGTTCCCAGGCAAACACCTCTGGTTTTGCGGCACGTAGCCGTTCCTCATACATCTCCTGAGGCATCACCTGTGTCGTACTCTCAACCTTATAGTATGGACACCCGTGGTATGTATATGGCATCTGACCCCATTTCCAGCCTTCAAAGTGAATTGCTATTAGTTGGTCACCCGGTCTCTCTGGAACATCAATATACACCGGCTTCACATTCGCCACGGGGTTGAATTTGCTCAATGCCTGAGCAATCTCCCTTTGCGTATCATCTGTCACCTGCTGCCCAAGCATCTTCAGGGACTTTGGTGCCACGCCAAATATCAGCCATCCTCCATCTGTATTCAGAAAAGCACAGGCAGAGTGCATACCATCCTGCAACTCCCCTGTCGTTTTCTTCAACTCCAAATAGCGGTGTTCATCCTTTTCAACAAGCTTCTGGATATCTTCAAATGATATATTATCTATCGTCATATCGTACTTAGTGACTTTTTTCTCTTTAAACGCCTCAAATCCACCTCTTCGGAATCCTTATCCCAAAAATAAAAATTAAAACTGAGCATTTCAGGCACTTTTATTTTCAACTTCCGTCTTAAGCCTAGATTTCTCTCAATTATTCCATCTTTATTTCCATCTTAACATCATTTCCCCGTTACGCACTCTACACCCTAAACTCTAAACTCTCTCAAACGAGCGCTTCAGCCCCGCCAGCAGCCTAGCCTCCTCATCTATGAGTTTATCCATGCTCTGTCTGTCTTCAGGCGTTATTCCCCCAACATCCATCGAGCACGAGCGCATTTCGTTTTCGATAAAATCACGTAAACGAACGACTGCATCTTCCGTCATACTTCATCATCCATCTTTATGCCTGTCTCACTGAGGAACAAACAGGTAACTGCAAAATTGCCAAATAGCATTTAGCAGACTCATCATCAACCAAAACTCTCTTGGTACCACTCAAAAAGTTTTTGGACACCGTCCTCTATTTCTACCTTGTGCGTCCAACCAAGCGAGTGCAGTTTCGATACATCGATGAGTTTGCGCATGGTGCCATCGGGTTTGGTGTCGTCAAATTCGACT